>Ga0222712_10004326_pt1 | contig 14922 bp, 14 predicted proteins | sample C33_657DmetaG_FD_165043 | JGI IMG/M metagenome (GOLD analysis project Ga0222712, IMG submission 165043) | Estuarine water microbial communities from San Francisco Bay, California, United States - C33_657D | ecosystem: Environmental > Aquatic > Marine > Unclassified | place: USA: California... | reverse complement strand
GTTGGGAACACACTTGCTCCCTTTCCTTTACCAAATACATTTGGCTTTTCCTCATCATCGGGTCCAGCATCTACTGTTTCCAAATCATCCTCACTATATCCACCCTTATCAAGCATACTACTAGCTATCTTATAAGCAGGAGATGCTTTTTTATATCTTAAAGCACTATCTACTTTTACTAAATTACCCGTTTCTGGGTTTTTAAATGTAGTAGCCAATAGTTTTTCTAAACTTTGTTTTGCTTCCAATGCCAATTGTTTTGCATTGGGTACACGATTTTCTTCTAAAATGGAGATAAGTTCATTTAGATGTTGCTCGTTTGTTAAATCAACTATTCCTTGTGGGATTCTGTAACTTAGTTCCAATAATATTTCTTCGAAATTTGGAGTCATTATTTATTGCGTGTTTGTTCCTATATAATTATATGATTATAAATATAAACTTTTATTTAATAACCTCTAAATTATCATAATTACTTCCTTCATATGATTTAACAGGAAATCCACCTCTTTCCAATATGAATGTTAAATCTTTTAATACTGAACTCCTTTCTGATGGATGTGTATCAATTAAGAACGCATCATATGTATATAGAATCATTTTTGACCTGCCGCCCTCTAAACATTTCAGTACCTCATCAATTTTTGTATAATTGATTTCAGTTTCCAATGCCTGAAGTAAGTAGTTAAATACCTTTTGTTCGTTCGCACCTTCGATTCGTTGAAATGGGATTTCCCTCTTATAAAGAGGTGTCGTTAAACGACCTGAAATTACGAACTTTTGGTAAACCGATTTAATGTATTCATCCACCTTTTGAAAAAACGGAATGGTTTTAGCAAATTCATCCAAACCACCATAAAGATATCGGAATGATAGGGCTTTTGATTCTTCGGTCGTAACCCCATAATATTTTGCTAAATGTTCGTGCGCAGTTTCACCTTCGGGAAATACATACCCCACCATTTTACCAATGATACGGATATGATACGATTCATAATCAAATTGTAATAGAGTACCCCCATTAAATCGGCTTACTATGTTTGCTCTACTCCCATCGGATTTATTCATCGCCGCCCAATTAACCCCTAAGTGTCTATTGGATGGACGACCGGTTACCGTATATGGATTGTATTTTGTATAGGCAAACCCTTTGGGCAGATACTCTTTATTAAAATGAAATCTATCAATAAATTTTTCTTCTTCGACTTTCACCCCAGCCCCCTCCAGCCTCCCTAATATTTTGATGGAATTGGAGTATTTTCTATACCAAGGTTTAATTTCTGAAATTATAGGAATTCGTTGTAGGAGTTCGTACCATCGCATTATAGGTACACAATCATTTAGATATTTAAAGTCGCTTCTGTACCCCTTATAAACCTTGTCAGCAAACTCATTTAATATGAATGGTTTACCATACTCTTCAAAATATGCCCACTCATAATCTATTCCTTTTGTATCTAAATAACGATTGCCTAAAACTAAAGTATTTTCTGAAATTAGTTTGTCAAATTTGATAAGATTGCATTTATTACCATCGATATGGTTAAAGTTTATAATGTAATCGGAATCGTTTGTTCTAAGATATATGAATGATATCGATGTATCGTATTCGTGTGCTTTTGGAGAACTCCATATAGGAACAACTAACACAACTCTATGATTAGATGTGTAAAATGATAGTAGGGCTTTATTTGTTTCTATTAGGTTCATACCCTACAAATATAATAAATTTTTTTGGAATTACAAAATTATTCTTCCCAATATTTTTGTCTTAATGCATAAATATCAATTGGTTCTCTTTTCATATGCTCTCCTTGTCTAAGAAAACCACCTTTAACCATATATCCACTTAAAATGGAATATCTAGAATTCTTACCCGTATTTGTATCAGAGCCGTGTACTAAATGCGAATGTATTAAAAATGCTTGTCCTTTTTTAAGTGTAGCATATATTTTTGGGAAATTGTGTCCTTCAGGCATTTTAGATGCTTTACCTCTTTCGTTTCTCCAATTGCCTGGGTTTGTTTTAATTCTTTCCTCATCCACTTCAATATCCAACAATGGTAAATAGTGAGAACCTTCATATGCCCATAATCCACCATTAGTTTCATCAGATGGGTCTAATGATATTGATATGTTTGCAATTTTATTCCAACCTGCTTGTGAGTAGAATCCATCTTGATGTGCATCCCTTCCCAATTCTCCCGATGGTTTGAAGTATGCCCATGTCTGTACACCCTGTACTTCTGAACCAAATAATAATTCCATCATTTCAATAGCTTTTGGATGTGCTAACATTTTGTTAACCAATTCGGATTCTTTATGTGGATGCATGTATGGTTCATATTCTCCCCATTTTGTATCAGATTGATTTCTATTAATTCTCAATCTATCCAATTCAGCGATTATTTCATCGACTTCGGATTCAGTAAGAAAATCCACAATTGCATATCCTTTGTATTTCCAATCGTGCAATAAATTTTCAGCTTCAGTTTGAGTAACGTGTTTCATTATTTATGAAATTGTTTTAAGTTTGGTAAATATAAGGAAATATTTTTAATTTTCAAAGAAATCATAGATAAAGATGATTTATTTGATTCTATTACACCTTTATCTATCAAATTACCATTTGAGTCATACACCATATTTAAAGGACCGGATATTCTCCATCTCATACTTATGCTTATCCAATATGGATTACTAAAGTATTCTTCATATTCCGGCAATCCTACCTCATAAACAAATCCATTATTATCACTTACTCTTTGTATAAAATATCTAATCAAATATGCATCGGCATAATCATTAGCAGAAGGTATTGGTACAATCGTTTTTGGCGTTTGTAATGAAAATGTTTCTCTACTTTTTACTAAATCTTTATACATACTTATGTTGTTTTTGGTACAACAGCTTCTATATTAACTCTATATCCAGCTTCTATTGTAGTTTTCCAACCACTATCATCTATACCTTGCTTTACATTAGTAATTTGAAATATACCATTCTTATTATATATTTCGGGTATACCATCTATTTGAAAATATTCACCGCAACTTAATCCAGCCATGCCATCTATTGCAAATGTAATATCCAAATAAGTTAATGCAGAACCTTTTGTTTCTTTATTAATTTTTTCTTTAATTACGCCGGTATCTAAAAATATTAATGTTTTATTTTCTTTACCTACTTTAAATTTAATAGATTTCTTTTTAACAACATCTGCTAAATTTTCAACTTCCTTATCAGCTTCGGTTTTTTTAGGAGCTGGTGTTACGTTATGAGTTACTGTCTTTTGTTTGTTATTTTTAGCAGTTAATAATATAACTTCTTTTTCTACTTCATTAATTGAAAAATAACCATCAGAATTTTGAGCAAAAGACATATCAAATAATGTATATGCTTCATTATTAGTAAATGAATTTGAACCTGAATCAAACGTTTCTCCTGCGGTTATACTATTTAAATTTAATTGAGATTGATATAAAGCTTGAGCTTGTGCCAATTCGCCCAATTCCATTGCAAAACTAAATTCTTTTACAATACTTCCACTTGGTCCTATTTTAAATCTATATGCTTTTTGTAATTCCGATTGTTCTGGTGGTTTTGTAAATAATTTATAATCAATTATTTGTAATGCTTTTCCTGTATAAGTAGGGTTATCATTTGCGGTCATTATTTCTAATTTGCATAATCCATATGTAGTTTCATTTACCAAACCAATTATTCCATTTATAAAATCTATTTGAGTGTATGATTGATTGTATATATTTAAAACCGATTCATATTTAATAAATACGTTTAATAAATTACCATATATTTTTTCTGCCGGCATTGGAACAGCTTCACCAGTTCCACTATATAATGTAATTCCTTTATTATTAAATGTTTTACCATTTATAGATGCATCGGTTGGTTGCTTACTTTCATCTATAACCAATACATTTTTTTTATCTTTAGATGTATCAAACGCAAATACTGGCAATTTATTAGGAATAATCACATCTTCATTTGATGATATCATATACTGATGTGAATTCATAGGAATTATTTCTTTAGTTTTTGCAGCATCTAAAAAATAAGCTATTTGAATTTTATCTTTATCACCGGAAGATTTAAATACTTTTAAATTTTGAGAATTTTGAAGTAATTCTTTAATTAATCTAAATGAAACATATGCATCAAAAGATACAACTTTATCTTTATCTTTTGCATTCATTTGCTCCCAATTGAAAAACTCATTTTTCCAAGTTGGTTCATCTAATGCCAATATTCCAGGCAAATTAAAATCGGCTGAAACTTTTCTTAACCATGTATTAAATGGTGGCTCTTCTACATTATTTTTTTTAGCTGTGGTAGAATCTTTATTGGATTGCTTCATTGGCATAAACAATTGCAATTCATTACCTGCTGAAATCGTAACATCTATATCATATGTACCATCTTCAACAGGGCTATATGTATATTCGGTAACATTTCCTGCCATATAATCATAATTACCATCAGTTTTTTCCAAATTTTGTAAATACATATCTTTGGCTACTTTGGCATCATCGAATAAAGATGCAAATTCTTTTACATAAGATTCGTGCTTCTTTTTAGCAAATAATACATTATCTATTTCCGTTTTACCAACGATATCAGTATTCCAACCATATTCTAAAATTACTTTCATAGATGGTCTTAAAAAGAAAAGGTCAAACATTTCCAATTGCTTTAAAGAAAAACATTTAACTTTTACATGGGCTTCTTTTAAAGTATTATTACCACCATCTGTATCTATTTCTACTGATTGAATTATTGGAGTTGATATTTTTCTATCCATTTCTCCACCAATTTTAATAGGAATTCCATCCAAATCATAACCCAAAACAGTGTTAGCTGTTTGATATAATTTTGAAAATTCACTTTGATTTGATATTACACATCCTTTAAACGCACCATCATATTCTTTATTTTTTATTATTTTTGGTATATTCATACCCTGACTTGCTTTCAAAACAACTGCACCGGATGATAAAATTGCAAATGGAGATAATCTAAAATTTTGATAAGAAAATTGTTCTCTCTTTTCTAATTTCTTTTTAATCCAAGGTTTAATTGGTGCTATAAATGGAAATGGCATTTGCTTATTTATTTATCTTTTCTAAATCATTTAAAATTTGAGATAGATTAGATGGGATTCTAAGCTGCAATCCTTCTTTAACATAGAACGATGCATCGTTAATGTTATTTGCTACTGCTATAACCCACCATAGACTTCTATCTCCATAGTATTTATTTGCTAATAAATCCAATCTATCAGTTACTTCCGATATTACATACAAATCGTTATCGGTTGGTGCTATTTTTGGATAAATAGTACTTCCCAAATATTTTCTTTTTGTACTAGGTTCGGTTTGTATTGCTGAATATGTATATCTATTTGCCATTTAATTTATATTTTAGCTACTTTAATACCCATTAATAAATCCTGAATTTGTTTTTTAATAGCTTTTTCTTCTTCTAGTCTTTCGTTTGCAGCCAATCCTCCGTTAAAATCATATCTATATGTTTTAGTAGTACCTGTGCCCGATTCAATTTTGTGATTTTCAATTATTTTTAATCCAATTGAAACATCTACAACCGATGGATATAAAAATGTGGTATCAGTACCTGCATCATATCCATCAGAATTTGGCCAAGTTGTATTATCATCTATTTCAAATGATAAACTTTCTATATATCCAGGTATTTCTTTATACAATGAACCAATTGTAATTTTAACTAAATTCGGTGCCATAGCATATTGAGAAATATTGGTAGAACCAAATGTAATAGCTTTTACATTGGTATCAGGAAATGCTAATGATTTTAAATAATTCATTTTTATAATCATAGCATCTCTTTCTTTAATGCTAGTGTAATACAATTTTAAATTAAATCGTAAACTTCTTTCAACTCCCCCATATCTGTATATATTGAATGGTGAACCTAAATATTTAAATGAATTCCATGTAGGAGTTACATCTTCTGCTATACCACTTAATGAACCTACAAATGGAACTTTTATTGATGTTTTACCATCAGCGGGTATTGTTTCAAATGTAGTTATTACATGATTTGCATATTCGGGCTTAGAAATTTCTTCATTTGTAATTGAAATTGCTTCTAATAATTTTTGTTGACCAGAATCCCAATCAGTTCCTTTTCCCGTTTTATCTCGTTTAGCAAGTTTACCATCTTTATCTCTATAATAATCACTGAACTTTTTACCTTCTTTATTTTTTATAACTTCTTTACCATATTTGGTTTCGGGCATAAATTTAGTTCCATATTGTTCTGGATTATCAGGCAATTGAGATGGCCCATCTTTAATATTCTTTAATAACTTTTTTATTTTTTTAGCAGAACCATATGTGTTTAGAGCTTGTATTGCTAAGTTAGTAGCTGCTGCGGCCGGGTTGGATGTACCTACAAATCCACCAATAATATTAGGCATTGGGGATTTTTTTACAAAATAATCAGTTCCGGGTTCTACCGCATCTCTTAATTCGGCAGTAGTTACTCCGGTAATACTTACCGGCTTTTTATACCATTCAGGTCCTTTAAATATAGTATCGGATGGTCTATTAGCAGAACCTTTTATTAACCCAGCGGCGTTGCTTCCTATTAAATCCGCCAATGTATCCGGAGAAGATGCAATTAAAGCTGCAACTCTCGGTGGATTTAATATACCTCTACTTTCAATTCTGATATTTTCAGATTTTCCGTAGAGTTCATTTTTTTTGGATTTAAAAAGGTCTAAAAGTGTTGCCATTTATAGTTTGTATTTACTATAAATATCTTTATTGTAAATTTATAGGAATTATTAAGTTCTAGCTAATGCGTAGTTTTTACGAGAAGTTGATAGTAATGAACTATTAACTTTTTTACCATCCAATGAAATTGCTCTTTGGCCAGCTGTGTTGTAAACAACTTCTTCTAATAATGCCGCATTAGCTGCTAAAAGTGCTACCATTTCATTTTGAACATTGCCAGCAAATTTCATTTCTTTTAAAGAATCTTCTTGCGCTTTGTTAATTTTTTCACTTATCTTTGTACCAGCGGTTGTAGCCGCTACAACAGGTTTATTTGCAACTTCTGTTGCTTTTTGTTGAGTTTCAGGGGTTATAGATGCTTGTGGTTTTGCTGCTGCGGGTTCTTCTGCCCACACATCCATTTTAGTTAGTCCTATTTGTTCTCCAATCCATGTATCAGCTAATCCATTCCATAACTTTGCAAATCCATTATGTAACATTCTGAATAAACTTTTGAAAGGAGCAATAATTGTATCAATGAAATCCATAAATCCGGTTGATAACGTTTCCCATGCTCCAGCAAAATCTCCACTTAAAAATTGACCAAGTGCACCAACAATATCTGCTATAAATCCAAATGCTCCCATTAGCCATTCAAATGGAGCCATCAAAGTAGTTCCAATCATTTCGGCTAATCCAGAAAATATACTACCCAATCCTTCTTCAAATCCAAGTTTTATTAAAAATCCATTAACTGCATCATATACTGCTGTAAATTTTTCTCCAAGCCAAGTAAACGCTTGAGATATTTTATCAATTACAGGTTTAAATTTTTCTCCTATCGCCGAAAACTTACTACTAACAGTATCCCAAAGAGCTCCAAATCTAGCGGATACTCCAGGGGCATTTTCATTTATCCAACCACCCAATGTATCTCCTAAAAATCCTCCAACCATAGTTCCAATTGGTCCTCCAAATGCAGTTCCAATTGCGGCGCCGGCGATACCTAATCCACCTTGCAATGCTCCTGCACCAACTGCTTCTCCCGTACTACCACCCTTTTCTTTTTTATCCATAAATCCACTAACACCACCAAATATTCCCGATAATGCAGCTCCGCCACCTTTAGTTAAGAACTTACCACCTTTACCCAATATACTTGCTAAACCACCTGCTTCACCCCCAGCAGCTCCGCCACCTTTAAATAATCCTTTTAAACCTTTACCAATTTGTGGTAAAAAGTTTGCAAGTAATCCACCAGCTGCACCTGCTAATCCTTTTCCGGCGTTTTCTTTAATACTTCGTTCTACATCCAACTTTTGTTGGTCTGATAGATATTTTGCGTAAGCTGGCGAATTTAACCAAGCATTTGCAATTTCAGTTTGAAGTGCTGCATCTGCTACGGCTTGTTTTGCCTGTATTATAGCAGTTTCACTTTTTAATCCACCTTCTGCTGCTTTTTTCAATGCTAAGAATGAATCATTTGCATTTTTAGCATTTGATGCTGCTAAGTTATCACCACTTCCCAATTTACCAACACCTTCTTGATATCCAGGTGTTCCTATTTTTTCTAATGAATTCAAATCCATTCCACCTAAAGCTTGTTGTAAAGCTTGCTTTTGGAACATATTCATATCGGAAGGTTTTAAACCTTGCGCTTGTAAAGATTTTAATGCTCCTTCTTGGTCACCTGACATAAACTTAGCACGTACTTCGGATAAGTTTACATTCTTACCAAGCATTGCTGATAAACTCATTTCGGCTTTGATGCTATCTTTATAGTTCAATACCATACTTTGACCAGCTTTAGCTACTTCAGAAAAACTAACTCCTAATGATTTTGCATAAACTACTTGTCTAGCTAACGCTTTACCACTTTGAACTTGGTATTCTAATGCCATTTCGGATGCAGATGCAACTTCATTCATTATATCGCCAACATTTAAGCCGGCTTGTTCTGCCATTGCTCTAGTTCCTTGCGCCATATTTAATGCGGTATCGGCAGAAATTCCATCTAATAATTTAAATGCTTGTTGTACGTTTGCAAGATTATCAACTGATATACCACTTCTTTCAGCAAATATAGCCATATCTGCTGCTAACTTAGTAGAACCACTACCAGCTTTAGAAGCTGCTGTTGTTGCCGATGCAATTGTTTCTGCTGATATACCTGCTAATTGTAATTTATCAGCAGCGTATCCAACACTACCCAATCCTTTACCAAAAAATGCCGTTTTAGATGCTGCTCTAAATTGTGCAGCCATTTGTGCCAATTCAAACCCAAAATCTTGCGATGCTTTTCTAGCTGCAAATGCTAATTCATTTTGAGCTTCACCTACTGCTCTTGCACCATCTATTTGATTTTGCTTTACATCCATAGATGCTTTGATGCCCGCTTGTATAGGTGCACCAAAATAATCATATGCTAAGGCGCCGGCGGCTGCTCCTAATGCAATCAATGCCGCTTTACCCAATGTACCTTTATTTGCAATATCACTTAGTGCATTACTTAATTCTCTAGCCATTGGAACACCACTACCACCAATTTGGTCTAATGCGGCATTCATTCCTTCTAACTTATCCGCTGCACTTTGAGCGGCTGCTGTCACCGATTGTAGTTCTTGTTCAGCTGCTCTAAATATTTCTACAAGTTGTTGACCTGATTCTGTTGATGCATCTATCGCATCTATTAAATCATTAAACCCACTATATGATTCTTGTATCATATCATTATATTGGGCTTGACTAATTTGATTTTTTGCTAATGCTAATCCAGCATTAAGTATAGATTTTTGAGTATTTTTATATGCTTCAGCTGCTGCATTTCCTGCATTTACTTGCGCATCGCTTAAATCATTATTATCAGTTAGAATCGATGATATACCAGCCATCGTTTCTTTTATCTGATTAGTTCTATCTAATTGAGTTTGATATAATGCTGAATTTTTTCCAATACGATTACCGATACTAATTAATGATGAATCTATATCATCAAAATTTTCTAAACTTTCGGATATTTTTTTATTACTTTTTTCAATTTCATCTGTGAAATCTCCCCAAGTATCATATATATCTTCTATTTTACCTTCTAATCTGTCAATAGTTTGGTATTGTTGCTCTAAATAACGTAAGGCAGCTTCATCGTATTGTTGACCTCTTGCTTTGGCATCGTTTATTCTTCTCCACGCCGAAGCAGCTGAATCTAACTCATTATATTGAGCTTCAGCATTACGTCTATCACCTCTGTTATTTTTTGCCATCTATTATTCGTACTTTTTAAGTAAAGCATCTATTGAAGATGTATCTTTTCCTCTTTTTTCTAAAGCTCTTTTTGTTGCTTGTAAAACAGCTGCACTTTTTTTGTACCAATCTTTGTATATATCGGCTATTTCGGGGTCTTTTTTTCGTAGTGTGGCTAGTAATTCACCCTCTCTACCATCTTTTTGAGTCTGATAAAATAAGTCCAACATTCTTGCCCAAACACTTGCTTCTATTAATCTTCCCATTATTTGCTATTTATTCTTATATAAATATTACTTTCTTCTTATTTTGGAAGAATTATTTGATGATGTTTTACTTGTAGCTTTATTCATAGCTTCACTTTCACTATCTTTTACTTTAAGTAACTCTCTCCAATAGAATTCTCTTAACTTAATAGGCATAAAATAGAGGTCATGCCAATTGAATCCACCATTGGCATAATAAATCATTTGAAAGATTTTTTGATGTAATACTATTGAATAATTACTCGCTAGGGTAAAAAAAGTCAACCCCAAATGGGATTCGGAGAGCCTCCCTCTCACCGGTAAATGGAGATTCATATTCAAATTTCAAATCCAAATCTGGGCTCATTGTTGAAATTTCTTTTCTCAATGATTTAGAATCACCAGCTAGTAATCTATTTGATACAAAGTTACTGATATAACCAATATCTCTATTTCCATCTACTTCGGTAATAATTCTTCTATATCTAGAAGTTATTTCATTGCTTCCTTTTGTAGTTTTTTGAAGTGCATCAATATCTTTTTGAATTGATAATTCATCACCATGAGTCAATAATCTAAACCTTATGTTTGCTTTTGAAATTGGTAATGTATAACTATATTCGTTGTTTCTATTTAATTTAGATTCATCAATTTCTTTAATTTGTATTTTTGATAAATCCACTGTTACTTTAACTTGCTCATTTTCATTAGGGTCATTAACAGTAACTTCATATTCAGGTCCAAATGCCAATACTCTCGAAGATATTAAAATAGCATTTTTATCACCTACTAATAAATCATTTACGTTTACTCCAGGTTCAACTACAACTGATTCCAATAGTTTATCTAAATGTATTCCTTTTTTAACTAAATTAGCTGAAGTAAGAATATCTTCTTCTTTAGCTGTCATTAATTTAATCGTAATTTCTCCTTTAGATAATGGTGAAGTTTCAGGATATGCTAATCCTTTTGATGGTAAACTAATGATTTCAGTTGGAAATGGATAAGTTCTTTGCTCTGTAGATGGGGTTGCTCCCAATCCTCTTGTAACTTGTTGTTCTACGTTTTGTTGTTCCATAATATTAATAACTTAATGTTTATATATAAGTATATATAAATAAAAAAAGGAGAACATTTCTGTCCTCCTTTTACATACTACCCAAAAAATATTTTAATTATCTAACCACCTCACCACGTTCTAACCAAAATATATCATTCCTTCTGGCATTCAACTCCCATTTAGCAAGGTCAAACATCCCATCACTAATCAATCCCCTCTCAAAACAATACTCCATATTCAAATCAAATGGAGAAACACGCAGGTGCATAGCCCGGCTCACTACAAAGTCACAATACTCATTAACACTCATACCACGTACATCTAATAGTTTCATATCTTTTATCTTTATGTTTAAATTTTAAAATCTTTATATGTTTTGGAAAGTTGTTCCGTTTTAATCCACTTTGGTTTACTTTTTGAGTCCTTAATCTGGCAAAGTGTTTTATCACCATCAGTTTCCAATGCGATATACACCATACCCTGCCAATAGTAGGAATTTATTCTAAAGAATTCGTTTGGTTCTAATTGAGGTGTCATATCTTTAACTCTTATTACATTATAAAGGTAAGTAAAATAATTAAGAAATACAAGCTTTATTTCATTTATTTTTAAGTTTAATTAGTATTCGATTAGGGAAATTGGTACAATAAAGCACTTTCCACTCTTTATACTTAGGGTAGCTTTGGTACGGCTAATCTTATTAACAAAGAGTTCCTTACCCGCCAACTTAGGGTGATTAACTGTTACACTCATACCTACGGATAATCCAACCTTCTTAATGGTTGATTCGATTCTACGCTTGTATTTTATCATATTAACCACAGCTTCGTTTAGTAAACGTAATTCTGAAATAGAAAGGGAAGATAATTGTGAAATGTTCATAACTTTATTTGTTTTATGTTTAACTCTTATTACATAGTAAAGGTAACACATTTTGCATTAAAAGTCAAGCTTTTTCTTATTTATTTTTAAAATTTAGAATGATTCTAAATAAGACATAAAAAAAGAGGGTAGAAAATCTACCCCCTTTTAGTTATTTTAAATTTTACAATTAGAGATTAGTACTCAAGAATTGCGTAATCATAAGTTAGAGTTAATTCTATTGATAATGGGTCATTTGAAGCCCAATCTAATTCACCAAAGTTTGCCGAAGAAATGAATGCTCCTTTCAAAGTCCATTGTTCAACTTTATCACCTACTGGTCCTAATAGATAGAACGTAATATCTTTCTTATAGAAAGCTGCGTATCCATCTCTACCTGTCAATGATTCATGTGAACTTCTAACCCATTCCATTACCTGCTGTGCACCTGATGGTACAATTGGGTCGTATAAACTAATAGTTATATCATCCCAAGTTGATTTTCCCTTAATTTTTCTTTTTACGTTAATATGGTCTAATTCAACTACTTCTGATGTGAATGTTGGTCTGCTAGCGGTTTTAATCATATATGATTCTATACCGTTGATTTCCATTATAAATCTATTACCTAACTTTGGTTCAAAGTTGGTATAGAACATTTTATCAAACTCTAATACTTCTGGCATTTTTTTCTCTATTTAATTGTTTCTTTATATAAATATCTATTTTTTAAATTATCCGTTAAAAGCGGCGCCAGTTGGTAAGATGTTGAAATCAATTTGAATGAATTCAGCTGTCTTAGTTGGTTGTAAATAGATAGCTCCTTTCATAATGTTTCTATCAATTACATCTGGTGTATTATTAGTATCATCCATAACCACTCTGAAAGCGTAAAGACCTTGTCTTTGTTGGATTGATTCTAAATAAGGGTTAACGATATTTAAGAATCTATTTCTTGTCGTTGATGTGTTTTGTTCGAACACTAAATAACGAGAAGTAGATGCGATATATTTTCTAACAGTTAATAATAATCTTCTTACATTAATTCTATCTAATGCTGATGGTTTATCTTGTAATGTTTTTTGTCCAAATACTACAATACCTTGTCCTGGGAATTGTACGATTGGATTTACTTTTGCTTCATATAAATCATCTTTTTCAGATTGAGTTAATCTATCTAATACACTAACTGCTCCTACTAATCCACCTCTATTTAAACCGGCTGGTGCGAACCATTCCGCTGCTACTCTATCGTTTGCTGCGAATACGCCAGGTAATAATACTGATGGTGGAACTGTTATTAATTTGTTTGTATTAACATCAATTGTTTTAACCCAAGGATAGTAAACTGCTGCGTAATTGGAATCTACTGATTGTGCTTGTGTTATAGTTGCTGATAAGGAAGTTGAAGCGTTACCTGCATCTCCAATGAAGAATGCATCTGCTCTTTGTTCCACCATATCTAATATTGAAGTAAATACTGCTGAATGGTCTGCTCTATTAACATGCGGTGCAATTACCATATTAATATCATACTCATCAGCGTTTGATAATGCTGCGATATGTTTTCCATATGCTAATTTACCAGCGGTTGTTGCTGGGTCTATATCAGCTGCATGTGTGTTAGGAGCATATCCATCAAAACCTTCTTGAAATCCTATAATAAATTGTCTTTTTGCAATTTCTGCAGATGTTGTTGAAGATAATGTTAAACCAGCAATAGTATCCAATGAGAATACTGCGTTTGCTCCATTTCCTGCATTTACAGGAACCGGCTTCATATAGATTTTATTATCACCATTGTTATCAAAATCAATACCACTATACTTAGAAGAATCGGCTACTGAACCCGTTGAGAATGTTGCTCTCGGAATAAGGTTTGCTGATGCTCCTGCGTTTACAGGTAATTGATATGCTGCGTGTCCAAAAGGTACTGCCTGAACTGGAGCTGCTTCATTTACGTTAACAATTCTAATATATTTTGAATTATTTACCCAATCACCACTTTCAGTTATTTTACCTAAAGAATCAATACTTCTTTTTCTATCACCAATTACTCTACTAATAAAGTTTGGAGAATTAGGGTCTAAGTTTACATTTGAATACGTTTCTAATACTACTTTCTTTTTATCAGTATCATTAAAATCTCTAACTACAACAGTGAATGTACCATAATCAGTTCCGTTTGTTGTACCAGCTGCTTTTACATTTGAAATACCAACTTTTACTTTAGTATTTGCTGCGTTTCCTGCGGTAATTGTTTCAATTTGAAATAATGAATATCTATCGCCTGAAATTAATTGAGATTTAATCATTGGAGTTAATCCCTCACATGCTTCACCTGTACCATATGAACCACTAAATTTTTGGTCAGCTAATACAACTACACTTGCACTTATATTTCCTGCAAATGCTGCGGTTGTACCGGCTCCACTTAAAATTCCATCAGCCGATGAGATTGTATAAGAACCCGTATTGAATATAAATCCGTTTTCTTTAAAGAATGCGTATGAATAAGCTGATTTAGCACCATATGCTGAAGTACCAAACACCGATTCGATATCGTTATCATCTGATAATTCTAAAGATGCACTATATCCACTTACACCACTTAATACAATTGAAAAATCACCACCACCATTTAAATCAGAAATCGTTGTTCCTGTAAATCCTGCTGCACTTCCTGATGTATTAAATAATAATCCCAATGCACCTAATTGTGAACCAGATGCTGCTATTAA
>Ga0222712_10004325_pt1 | contig 14926 bp, 13 predicted proteins | sample C33_657DmetaG_FD_165043 | JGI IMG/M metagenome (GOLD analysis project Ga0222712, IMG submission 165043) | Estuarine water microbial communities from San Francisco Bay, California, United States - C33_657D | ecosystem: Environmental > Aquatic > Marine > Unclassified | place: USA: California... | reverse complement strand
GGTTTGATTCACCGCGCATGGATGCGCCGTGGTTTGCCGAAAGATGCCTTTGATGGCCGTCCTCACATCGCCATTGCAAATACTGCATCAGATCTAACTCCTTGCAACTCTCACTTAAATGAAGTGATGGAGCATGTAAAGAACGGCATCTGGGAAGCTGGTGGAGTTCCACTAAATATGCCAGCGGTATCACTCGGCGAAACTCAGGTTCGCCCTACCGCGATGTTGTGGCGCAATATGGCTGCGATGGCGACAGAGGAAATGATTCGCGCAAATCCAATCGATGGCGTTGTACTTCTTGGTGGTTGCGATAAAACAATTCCATCTTTGTTGATGGCGGCATCTTCAGTAGATATTCCAGCGCTAGTTGTTCCAGGCGGGCCTATGTTGACTGGTACTTTCCAAGGATCGCCACTTGGGTGCGGCACCGATGTCTGGAAATTGAGCGAAGAAGTTCGCGCGAAGAAAATTAGCGAAGCAAAGTTCTTAGATTCAGAGTCAGCGATGATTCGCAGCCGCGGACATTGCAACACCATGGGAACCGCATCAACTATGGGAATCATGGCCGAAGCACTTGGCATGGTTATTCCGGGAATTGCGGGAACTCCTGCACCAGATAGCCGCTTGCTTCAGTACTCACAAGAATCTGGCCGTCGCATCGTTGAGATGGTGCATGAAGGCTTGAAGCCAAGTGACATCATGGTTAAAGGTTCATTCTTAAATGCGATCGTTGCACTTGCTGGTGTTGGCGGATCAACGAACGCGGTTGTTCACTTGCTCGCCATCGCCGGTCGTTTAGGAATTGACTTAACGCTTGATGATTTTGATCGCACTGGATCTCGCGTTCCTTTGCTCGTTAACTTGCAACCTGCGGGTAAATACTTAATGGAAGACCTGCATCGCGCAGGTGGTTTACGTGCCGTGCTTAAAGAGCTTGAAGACCTGCTGGATCCAAAACCAATCACAGTTCTTGGAACGCCTTTAGTTAAAGGCTTATCTGACGCCGAAATTTATGACACAGATGTAATCCGCACACGCAAAGAACCTCTGCAACCAAGTGCAGGGATTGTGATTTTGCGTGGAAACCTCGCTCCACTTGGCGCAGTAATTAAGCCAGCTGCTGCAAGTGCTAACTTGTTAAAGCATCGCGGCAAGGCAATGGTCTTTGACAGTATTGAAGATTTCAAAGCGCGTATCGATGATCCAAGCCTGGATGTCGATGAGAACTCAGTTCTAATTCTTCGCGGTTGCGGACCAAAGGGTTATCCCGGAATGCCAGAAGTTTCCAATATGCCGATGCCGCAGAAGATGCTCGATAAGGGTGTACGCGACATGGTGCGTATCTGCGATGGTCGTATGAGCGGAACTGCCTACGGAACTGTTGTTCTTCACGTTGCACCAGAAGCTGCAGCAGGTGGTCCACTAGGTCTTGTTCAGACAGGTGACTTTATTGAACTCGATGTCGAAGCCCGCACGTTAAATATCGATATCTCGGATGCCGAACTTGCAGCCCGCAAACCAAATACCGCAACGTTAGATGGCTTTGCTCAACCTGCGCGTGGATGGCAGAAGTTATACATCGACCATGTCATGCAGGCCGACACTGGTTGCGATCTTGATTTCTTAGTTGGATCTAGCGGTGAACATATCGCTCGCGAATCTCACTAAAGATTAATCTGCTGAGCGCTTATATCTTCTAACGCTGATCGGAATAAAAATCGCCATGATGATGATCATGTAGATAAATGAAGTCAGCAGTGGGTTTTCACTTGGGAAAGATCCCGCTGTTGCGCCGAATTGGTTCTCTAATCCAAAGAGTTCACGGCATGCTGCCACCATCGTTGAGACTGGATTCCATTCGGCAAAATACTGCAGCGCGCGTGGCATTCCGGTAGTTGGTGCGAATGCATTGGATAAGAAAGTAAGCGGGAAAGTAACGATAAAGCTGACGTTCTGGACTACTCGTGCATCGGATGCAGACAGTCCGACGAAGATTCCAACCCACGAAAGCGCATAGCCAAAGAGCAGCAAGAATACGAAGCCGATTGCAACGTTTAACGCACCGGATGTAGGTCTCCAACCAACTAGGTAACCTGCGATTCCCATTACGGCGAGCACAACAATGTTTAGAAGTGAATCACCAAGTGTGCGACCCATTACTAGCGCTGATTGTGAAATTGGTAGCGATCTAAAGCGATCGATCAAACCCTTCTTCATATCTTCAGCAAGACCTGATGCAGTGCCAGCCAAGGTAAATGCAACAGTCTGAACGAAGATGCCCGGCATAAGAAGTTGGACATATCCCCCAGGTTGGCCAGTATCAATCGATCCACCGAATACATAACGGAAGAGAAGTACGAACATAACTGGCTGAATGGTGGAGAAGATTAAAACTTCTGGAACGCGAGTAAGTAAACGCAACTGACGTTGCGTGATGATCATCGTGTCTTTGAAAGCGCTCATTTCTTCGCCTTCTTTCTGCGTCCGCCTGTTTCGACTTCTTCGGCTTTCTTCTCCTCGGCGGCGTGTCCTGTAAGAGATAAGAAAACGTCATCAAGTGATGGACGCTTCAAACCAACATCTAACGGATGGATTCCGGCATCGTCTAGCGAACGCAAGGTTTCAATAAGTGCAGTTGCACCTGTTGATACCGGTGCCGAGACCATACGCAGACCTTCATCTAAAGTGGCTTTGTTGCCGCTAACGGAGGCGACAATTTCCAACGTCTTTGCAATATTTACACCTTCAACAACAATCTCTAAACGCTCGCCGCCAACTTGCTTCTTAAGTGCATCAGAAGTGCCGCGCGCAATCACCTTTCCAGTATCGATAACTGCAATCTCATCAGCTAGTTGATCTGCTTCTTCTAGGTATTGAGTAGTCAAAAGCAAGGTAACTCCGCCTTTAACCAATTCTTCGATAACGCTCCACATTTCCTGGCGACCGCGTGGATCAAGGCCAGTAGTTGGCTCATCAAGGAATAAAACTTTTGGTTTAACGATTAGGGATGCTGCTAGGTCGAGACGGCGGCGCATTCCACCGGAATAAGTTTTAATTGGTCGCTTTGCGCTATCTGTAAGTGAAAATCTTTCGAGAAGTTCTTCGGCACGAGCAATCGATGCTTTCTTACCTAAGTGATAGAGCTGACCGAACATAACTAAGTTATCCCAGCCAGTTAAAATCTCATCAACTGCCGCATATTGACCTGATAATCCAATTACTTCACGGACTTTCTCGGGATGCTTGATTACATCGATGCCACCGACCATTGCGTGGCCAGAATCAGGACGCAATAAAGTTGCGAGAATACGCACACATGTTGTCTTACCGGCTCCATTAGGGCCAAGCACGCTTAATACAGTGCCTTCTTCAACATCGAGCGATAAGTGATCAAGGGCACGTACTGCGCCGTTTCGATAAGTTTTTACTAAGTCGTCTGCTATTACTGATTTCACGGAGTAAACTTACCGCTATTGCAATGTTTAATAAATCAAAAATGAGCGTTTTGGAAGAGGTTAGCCATGTCTAGTCAAGGACCAGTTAAAGAACATACGCACAAGGAGATCATGGTGATCCTTGGCGGTCTCATGACCGGCATGCTTTTGGCCGCCCTTGACCAAACGATTGTTTCAACTGCGCTCAAAAGCATCGTTGAAGATTTCAATGGCTTAAACCATTACACCTGGGTTGTTACTGCCTACCTTCTTACTTCAACTGCATCAACGCCACTTTACGGAAAAATTTCCGATATATACGGTCGTCGTATCGTTTTCCAATTTGCAATTGTTACATTCTTGATCGGTTCTTTCCTGGCTGGTGCTTCACAAAATATGACCGAGCTAATTGGTTTCCGCGCGATTCAGGGTCTTGGCGCTGGCGGACTTATGGCGCTTACCTTCGTAATCATCGGTGACATCGTTCCTCCACGTGAACGCGGTCGTTACCAGGGTTACTTCGGCGCTGTTTGGGGCTTATCTTCAGTTGCTGGCCCTTTACTTGGTGGTTTCTTCTCAGACCACGCGACAATTCTTGGCGTAACCGGTTGGCGCTGGATCTTCTACATCAACCTTCCATTTGGTATCGCAGCACTTGCTATTACATCTGCAGTTCTACATATTCCTAAAGTTAAGCGCGATCACAAGATCGATTACCTAGGTGCGCTACTTATGGTTGCCGCGGTTTCATCAACGTTGTTAGCGGTTTCTATTTATGGTCCAGAGCGCGGTTGGGGTAACTCAACAACTCTTACCTATCTATTTTCCGGAATCGCACTTGCTGTGATATTCATGTTCTGGGAATCCAAGGCGCAAGAACCAATCTTGCCGTTATCTCTATTTAAGAATCACACCTTTTCTCTCACTTCTGCGCTCGGGTTCATCATCGGTGCAGGAATGTTCGGCGCAATTGTTATGTTGCCTCTCTACCTTCAAGTCGTTAAGGGCGATACAGCTACTGAAGCAGGCTTAAAGTTGATCCCGTTTATGCTCGGAATTGTTTCTACCTCTATCTACAGCGGCAAAGCGATTACTAAGCATGGTCACTACAAGCGTTTCCCAATTATCGGAACCGCAGTTATGACTGTTGGAATCATTTTGATGGCAACGTTAAGCGCAACAACGCCATTCTGGCAGCTATCAATCTACGCAATCATGGTTGGTGCTGGCCTCGGTCTTTCAATGCAGACCATCGTTATTGCCTTGCAAAATGCAGTTGATTTCAAAGATATGGGAGTTGCGACAAGTTCAAATACATTCTTCCGCTCTCTCGGCAGCGTTTTTGGAACAGCAATCTTCGGAACAATCCTTACAAATCGTCTAGGGCATTACCTAGCCGATAACTTCAGCAAATTAGCAACTTCCAACCCTGAGGCGGTAGCCGGATTTGATCCAGCAAAACTTGAAGTCATTAAGAGCAACACCGCAGCACTGCAGAGCTTCCCTCCGGCCATTAAGACAACAGCGCTTGATGCCTTCGTTAGCTCGTTCCACATCGTCTTCTTAACAGCTGCGCCAATTACCGCACTTGGTTTCTTGCTGGCGCTATTCCTTCGCGAAACACCACTTCGCACAAATAAGGATTACGCAGCAGCTCGCGAAGAAGCAGCAGGCGAGACGCTCGGTTAATCGCAATTGACCTCTAAAGAAAGATCCAAGTTCACCAATCCCCTAGCGGAATTTCCGCGGGAGGTTGGTGTTCTTATCTTCGCCTCTTTCTTTGTTGCAGTTGGTTTCGGAATCATCGCCCCGACTTTGCCACTCTTTGCTCGCTCATTTGGAGTAAATAACGCACAAGTTGGATCAATTATCTCGGCCTTCGCCTTTGCCCGATTTGCCAGCGGTTTAATTTCCGGGAAACTCGTTGATAAGTTTGGCGAACGCTTGGTTTACACAACCGGTGTTGGCTTCGTAGCACTCTCCTCTTTTGCCGCTGCGTTTGCGCAGAACTATCAACAATTATTGATCTTCCGCGCAGCCGGTGGTCTCGGATCTTCAATGTTCTCTGTCGCAGCCGGTTCAATCATTTTGCGCGCAACCGATGACTCACGACGTGCTCGCGCGCAATCTCTTTACAACAGTAGCTTCCTAGTCGGAATGATGGCCGGCCCAGTTATCGGCGGATTCTTAACCGCTATTTCACTTCGTGCACCTTTACTTGTTTATGCAATCCTTTTAGTTGTTTCAAGTGCCGCAGGCGGATTCCTGCTTCGCAACTCTGTGCTTGCTGCGCGCCCAACCGATAAGAGCGCAAAGGAGAAAGACTCAATTCGTGAAGCGCTCTCAAGTAAGCCTTATCTAATTGCTCTAACTATCTCGTTCTGCAGCGCATCCATTCTCTTCGGAATGTCTCGCTCGATCTTGCCGCTATTCATGGTTGAAGAGATGAAATCAACTGCTGGATACCTTGGCCTTGGCTTCACAATTTCATCGGTAATTCAGGGGCTACTTTTGATTAAAGCTGGCGGTCTTTCAGATTCAAGAGGTCGTAAGTTCTCGGCGGTAATGGGAACTTCTCTGCTTGGGATATCAGTGCTTGTCCTTGTTGGCACCGTGCATCCTTGGATGTTTCTACTCTCAATGGTTATCGGCGCCTTCGGTTCAATATTCCTATCTTCAACCGCAGCAATTGTTGGCGATGTTATGAAGGGTAAAGGCGGGCAAGTAATCGCTTTATTCCAGATGTCGGGCGATGCCGGTGCCATGGTTGCACCGATTGCACTTGGCTTTATCGCCGACCATTACGGCTTCCGCCCTGCTTTCGCAGTTAGCGCAGGACTTATGTTTCTTGCCTTATTTGTAGCAACAAAATTGCCCGAGACGCGGGCTTCGCATCTCGGGCAATCTCGTTAATCTCTTAACGACTTAAATTAACTAGTCGCTATTGCGAAGAATTGAGAGCAATCTCAAGACTTCTAGGTACAACCAGACGATAGTTACCATCAAACCAAATGCCATACGCCATGACTCTTGCTGTGGCGCACCGGCAGCGATTGATTTTTCGATCTGATCGAAATCAAGTACTAGGAAGAATGTCGCTAGCGCAACAGCAGCAACCGCTACTAGAAGTCCTGTTGCTCCCCCTGGTCGACCAGTAAAGATCGTGATTAGTGAGAAGACCAGGTAGCCCATCAACGCACCAAGCATGATGCGTGTGAACTTAGGTGTAACGCGGATCTTTCCGCTGCGGTATGCAACCAAGATTCCACCGAATGCACATAGCGTTCCGATTACTGCTTGGCCGACGATGCCTGAATATGCTTCGTTGTAAATGCGGCTAATTGTTCCGAGTGCAAGGCCTTGCGCTGCTGCGTAGGCAACAATTAGTGGAACACGAACTTTCTTAGAAAATGTGTTGACCATTGCAAGAACAAAACCACCAAGGAAACCAACAAGTGCAAGCCCTGGGCTATTGGCACCCCATGCAAACGCACCGACTGCAACCAACACTGCGAACAAAGTTGCGGTGCGCATCACGACATCGTCCATAGTCATGCGACCGGTACGAAGTGATGATGCTGCTGGTGCTGCGTATGTAGCTTCGAGTGAATCGTTACCCAAACGAGTTGGATCCATTTGAGCAAAACCACGGTTCGAACGAGTTAGAACTGGATTTGAACTGCGCACTAATTTCCCTTTCTAGGAAATCTCGACCCGTTCGGGCCGAGGTAGGTAAGCCCTATTTAAAACCACTTTCCTGAGAATTTCATTCCAAAATTTCAAAAGCGCCCTCGGCAAGCGTGGGCGCCAGGCCTAGCTCCCCCTTATTTTCGCAAAAGCCCTCCCATACACTTCAAGCATGAGGCCAATCGTGCAAGTTTCGCTCGATCTAACCGACATCAATGAAGCGCTGGAAATGGCCCATACCGCTGTGAGGGCAGGGGTTGATTGGTTGGAAGCAGGTACGCCGCTAATTTTGGCCGAAGGTTTGCACGGCGTTAGGGCGCTACGCAAAGAGTTCCCAAACCACCCAATCATCGCTGATTTAAAAACAATGGATGGTGGTTATTTAGAAGCCGAGATGATGGCAAAGGCTGGAGCTACACATGTAGTTGTTATGGCGAGATCACATCCCGAAACAATTAAATGCGTTGTGCAAGCTGGAAAAGATTACGGCGTAAAGGTTATGGGCGATAACTTAGGTTCTCCCGATATGGTTGAAGGTGCGCGTCAATTAGAAGAACTTGGTTGCGACATGGTTATTCACCACATTGGTTATGACGAACGTCGCGGCCTTGCCGCAGCCGGTAAACCTTGGATGAATCCACTTGATCAATTGCGCGAAGTCGTTGATGCAGTGAGCGTTCCGGTGCAAGCAGTAGGTGGTTTGTCGCTTGAGCAGGCCATTGCCTGTCCTTCATATGGCGCACCACTTGTTGTAATCGGTGCTCCGCTTGCTATTGATGCAGATTCATTTAGCCAAGGCGCTGGAGATGTTGAAGAGGTATTGCGTAAAATTTGCGAAGCAGTGCATGGCTTTGGTGATGTAAAAGTTAAAGGAGAAAAATAATTGAAGTCCGCAGCGGTAGTTAACTTTTCATCCGAGCCTCATAGCGTTGAAGTTCGTGAAGTCGATCGTCCAGCTTGTGGTGACGATGATGTAATCGTTCAGGTTGAGGCAGCAAGCGTCTGTGGCTCTGACTTACATCAATGGGAAGGCAGCAACTCTTGGCCCGTTAACTATCCAGTAGTACTTGGACATGAGTTTGGTGGCCACGTTGTAGAACTCGGCAAGAACGTAGTGGCTGCAGGAAAGTGGTTTGAAGGCGATCGCGTTGTTAGCGAAACTGCTGCAATTGTAGATATGTCAGGTGCGATGTCACGCCAAGGCTTATATAACCTAGATCCAAGTCGAAAAGGCTTTGGCTATGGCGTAAATGGTGCGATGACTAGATATGTAAAAGTCGCCTCACGTTTGCTTCACAAGATCCCCGAAAACGTATCGTTTGATCACGCCTCAATGACCGAACCTTGCGCTGTTGCATACTCAGCGACAATCGCTCCAGGACATGTTCGCCCCGGCGATCGCATTGTCGTTTTAGGACCTGGACCAATTGGAATTTTATCTGCGGCTATGGCCAAACTTGCAGGAGCAGAAGTTGCGATCGTTGGATTAGAGCGCGACAAGATCCGTCTAGAAGTTGCTAAGAAATATGGCTGCGATGTTGTTATCGGCGATGTTAAAGATTGGGCGATGGAAGTTGATGGACTAGGTGCAGATGGCGTCGTTGATGCAGCCGGAGTTTCAGCGACTTTGAAAACCGCACTTGATGTTATTCGTCCAAATGGTTGGATCTCGAAGGTCGGCTGGGGTCCACAACCAGTTAATTTCTCACTTGATCAACTTGTTCAGAAAAATGTTCGCTTGGAAGGATCTTTCAGCCATAACTGGCCCATGTGGGAGCGCGCACTTCGCATGCTCGGAACCGGACAGTTAGACCTAACTCCGGTTCTTGGTGGCACTTTTCCAGTTGAAGAATGGGAAACCGCTTTTAAGAAGATGTCCTCTGGTGAATATATTAAATCTGTAATTAAGCCGGTTTAAAGTGAAACCAAAGATTGCCGCATTTCCCAAGGGGTGGATTCGCGATTTAGTTGCGCCCGATAAGTTAAGTATTTATGAGTGGATTGATATGTCTCAAGCCATGGGTATTGAAGGCCTTGAGATGTACAACAACTTTGCTGACTTTAAGGATGCGGCGAATTGGCCGAAAATTCGCAAGTATGTCGAATCAACCGGCATGGTTATCCCGATGATGTGCTGCTCTCCCGACTTTACGATTCCCGATCCAGTTCTGCGCCAGCGAGAAGTTGATCATGAAATCCATAGCATCCGAATGTCGGCTGAACTCGGCGCAAAGTACTGCCGAGTTCTATCTGGGCAACGTCGCAAAGACATTACCCACGAGCAAGGTATGGGTTATGTAGTTGATTCAATCGAAAAGTGTTTAGTTGAAGCTGAAAAGCTGGACATGATTTTGGTTATTGAGAATCACTACAAAGATGATTTCTGGACCGAGCCAGAGTTTGCTCAAATGGAAGATGTCTTCGTTGATCTTGTCTCTCGAATTGATTCACCGAGATTTGGCGTTCAATTTGATCCTTCAAATGCAATCGCAGCAGGCGAAGAGCCACTTGATTTATTGGAACGGGTAAAGCATCGTGTTCTCACAGTTGGCGCAAGCGATAGACACCTTGCCGGCGGCAGCATCGAAGAGCTCCGCAAATTAGAAGGTGGCACTGCTGGTTATGTCTCATTTTTCAAGCACGGAGTAATCGGTCAAGGGTTAAATGATTACGACGCAATCTTTACAATCCTTAAAAGCGTTGGCTTTACTGGATGGGTCAGCATCGAAGATGGCGTCGATGGCATGCAAAACATGATCGATAGCGCAGATTTCTTAAAGGAGAAAATCGCTAAGCACTGGGGTTAGCAAGTCCCAGTGATATTGGTGTTTCCGACTTAAGCAGTCTTCTTATAACCAGTAGGGCACTTTGGGTTGGTGCCAGAGATTTTCTTCTTAACTTTTCCTTTGACACACACGATGCTCTTAACCGCTGCTTTAGCTGCAGCAGGGGTTGGTGTCGCAGTTGGTGTTGGGGTTGGACTTGGTTTCACTTCTGAATTTGATGTTCCTGAAAGAACTACGCGAATTGTTGGACTTGAATAAGTGAAGTTGTATGCACCTAGTGAGAGCCAGCCATTTCTTTCGTTGACAACCACGGTCGCCGCACTTTGTGTTCCGGCTTCTGAGGTAACCGAAACCGTTGCACTAATAGGTGCTTGGGTAAAACCATAAATACATCTCGCTACTTTTGAACTCATAACGAGATCGTACGAACCTTTGAAGACCGTAGTTCCATCAGGCTCGTAGTGAGTTGCGGCAACTTTGTAATCTAAGGAGCCAGAGGCTTTGTCAAAGACGGGTGGCCCATCAAAGTACTCAGCTGCATTTGTAGTGACAATTCCGGCAAGTGAGTCAGTTTGATTTAGACATTGCTGTACCTGATCTACAACCTGATAATTACTCATCGTCGCAATTGTCCAAGCAGTTGGCATTGCTTGCGCTTTATCACCTAGCGCTGGGAGCCACGCCAAATATTCTTTGAGTGTTTCGGCGCTATGCCCCATGTTGCCATCGCGCAATAAAACAATCTCGTTTAGGGGCTTTAGTTCGTCAGACTGTATTCCAAAAATTCTGGCACCATAATTTGGCTTATTTGAGTAGTAATCCTTAATGCTCTGCGGTGCCTTGTCGTTATTTACCCATGCAGCATTTACGGGAATCTTGATTGGCTCTGCGAGAACTTTCACGGTTGAACCACCAAAGCTATTTGTACTCACTTCTACTTCTGGGGACTTTACACGTCCATGGAGCCATCCCGTTAGTTTTGTTGTGAGGTCAACTGTTAAACCAAAGCGCATACCTAGAGGAAGAGAATACCTAACTGCACATTGCGTATCTGATGTAGCCGCGCAGTAACCGGGAACGGGACCACTTGACCAACCCGTTTCAACGTTCCACTTATCAAAGTTGATTAAATAAGGACTCGGACCTCTGAATGAGTACTTTCCTTCAATAATTTTAACTGCTGATATAGATATGGTGAATGACCGCGTTGCGAATTCTGCTAGCCCTTGATTCTTCAATGCATTCATTTCTGCTTTTACTAAATAGGTATCTCCACCTTTATGAGGCGCTCCTGGGATATGAATCAAAGTAAGTCCACCACCATTAGGAACTTTCATGGCTGGGCTACCTTTGAAATATTGAGGATTGCCGAGTGGAAATTGGCCTTCGACTGTGTAGTTAAGTTGCTTTCCGCTTGAATCAGTCACTATAAAATCTTTAAAACAATCTATCGCAGTTGAAGAATCACACATAGGTAGCACGGCACGATAAGCGATTTGTGTTCCGGTGCAATCACTCGAAGAGATATCTTTACATGTAACGACAGATGTTGCACTTCCCGCCGCATCACGTTTAATCGCAATCGCATATGAAGTAAAGCGATAAACGCCATCTAAATCATTGTGGTAATAACCTTGATAATTTGGAAAACCTGGAACCCAAGGGATCAAGTACTGCTCATCGGCCTCTGCGACATATCCCGCACATGCATATCTATCGGGCTGGCAATACTGCATGATCGGAACGTTGGGATCAGGAGTTACTGCGCTTCCACTTTGAATCGGAATAAGTGCAATTCCAACGAGAGCTGTAATCGTAATCAGCGCAGCGCTAACTCGGTTTTTCATGGTTTCCCCTAACGGCCAATTCCATCACCGTAATCTGGGAGGGCTTTTATGCAGAGGGAACTACTCGTCAGTGTCGATTGATCTTTATTAATTACAGTGCCCCGAGTGGGGGTCGAACCCACACTGGGAGGATTTTAAGTCCTCTGCCTCTGCCATTGGGCTATCGGGGCCATGCGAAGGTCAGAGTCTACTTGCCTTTTTGATCACTGAATCCAACATGGATTCGGTTAATTTCCCTGTAAATGTGTTCTGTTGGCTGGGATGGTAGCTACCGAATATCTTGCGTTTGATTCCATCTGGGCCGATAAATGTGGTTGTTACTCCGTGGCCGAATTTTGGTTTTGGTTTTGGGATTTCACAACCGAGTTCAACAAGCGTTGCAATAAGTGTTGTCCAAGCGAGATTGCCGAGAGCTAAGAATGATTTGGCCATTGGCATGAGAAGAGCGATCTCATCTTTGTAGAACGGTGCGCAGGTATTTTTCTCTTCAGTAGTTGGCTTGTTATCTGGTGGGGCGCAACGAACTGCGCAGAGAATACGAGTGTTAATTAGCTTTTGGCCATCATCTTTACTTTTGCTAGTTGCGATTTTCGCAAGGCCGTTTTTATGAAGTGCTTTGTAGAGCCAATCCCCTGATGAATCTCCAGTAAATACTCGTCCGGTTCTATTTGCCCCGTGTGCACCGGGAGCCAATCCAAGGATAACTATTTGTGCATTCGCTGGACCAAAACCTGGGACAGGCTTTCCCCAGTACTTTTCATTTTCATAAGCCTTACGTTTTACAACGGCAACTTCTTCACGCCACTCAACAAGTCTTGGACATTTCTTACATTTAATAATTGCTGAATCGAGCAGGTCAAGCGATTTATACAAGCGACCAAGCCATTCCATCAAGAATGTCAGATTCAGAGGCAACGAATTCGGTTGCACTAGTTGCTCGCATAATTCTTGAAAGTACGAGAGATCCTGCAGAGATAACATCGACGCGGCCAGGGTGCATATAGCCAAGTGCTTCGCGTTGCGTGCGGGTCATTTTGATAAATGCTTGTGAAGTTTGGTGCACTTTCTCAGCTGGAATATGTGAAAGGTGAATTGCATATCTGTCGTATTCAGGAAGTTCTAGCGCTGCCGCAGCAACAGTTGTCGCCGTACCAGCGACAGCGATAAGAGTTTTGGCTTGTGTGATTGGAACCAACTTTGCGGCTTGGGCGATTGCTTCATCGATATCTTCAGTTGCGGCGGCAACTTGGCCTGGATCGGGAAGATCGCCAGTGAAATGGCGCTCTGACATTCGTACGCATCCGATATTTACACTTTTAGCTGCCTCAACAGTTTCGGTTCCGAAAACAAATTCAGTTGATCCGCCGCCGATATCGACAACTAGAAATGGACCATCTTCTGTTGGTAAATCTTTAGTTGCTCCCATAAAAGATAGGCGCGCTTCTTCATCTCCAGAGATAACTTCGGGGCGAATTCCTAAACGTTCAAATACGCCTTCGATAAAGAGGTCGCGGTTGGTGGCATCTCTGGTTGCGCTAGTGGCACAGAATCTGATTTTTTCTACGCCACGTTTTGCGATTTCGGCGGCGTAAATATCAACGGCGGCAAGGGTGCGCGCGATTGCATCTGGATGGAATTGACCTGTTTTATCTACGCCTTGTCCAAGTCGAACAACTTCCATCAAACGAGTTACTTCGCGGAAGTTGGTGCCATCGATATCGGCAATTAAAAGTCGAATTGAGTTGGTACCGCAATCAATGGCTGCTACTCGCATGGTTCGCTTTTCCACCATTGAGGAAGTTTGGCTAGCGCTTCATCGCCAAGTGGATTAACACCAGCGCCTGCAGATAATGAATGTGCCACCAGTGAATGTAAACATTTCACACGGGTGGGCATGCCACCTGCAGATATTCCTTCTACTTCAGGAACATCCATCCTTAGCGCTGCACGTGCTGCAAGGTAATCATCATGAGCTGCGGCGTACTGTCCGGCTAGATCGTGATCCGTGGTTAGGCGCTCATTCATTTCCGCCATTAAGCCGGTTGATTCAAGTGTTGAAATAGCAGCGGTCAAACGTGGACAAGTTGCGTAATAAAAAGTTGGAAATGGTTCGCCATGGCTAAGACGAGGTGGGGTTTCAACGACTGCAGGGTTGCCGCACGGACAGCGATAAGCGATTGCATGCACATCGCGAGGAGTGCGTCCCAGTTGCACTTCGATGCAATCGAGATCTTTCTGCGTTGCTTTATCGCTCATTTATTAGAGCCCTGATTCAGTTACAGAGGCGATCAGCCTTGTATACCAAGGAGCGCCTTCAGGTAATTGTGAAACTACTTTTGTTGTGTCAGGAAGTGTTGGATCATCTTTGGTGCCGGTAACGATGTATTGACGCTCACCAGGCAAAACAAAATGTAGACGTTCGCGCGCTTGTGATTTAACGTAATCAGGATCTTTCCAGAGTTCGAGTTCAGCGCGTGCGGCATCTAGCGCGGTGCGATCTGTAACAACTTGGGATTTAAGTGCGTTGATCTGTGCGCGCTGGGTGAAGTAATTCTTAATCGGTGGAGCAAGAGTTAAAGTGAAGAGAAAGATGATTGCAATAAGTGCAAGTGGTCGTGCATTTCCACGTGATCTGCGTCGGTTAGATGAAAGGCGACGAGACGGACGACGTGATGAATAATTACGTCGTCCGCGTCGCATCTTTAAGCCTTAACTATCCCTTGAAACGTGGGAAGGCAGCACGGCCTGCGTAAACAGCGCCATCTGCGAGTTCTTCTTCGATACGAAGTAGTTGGTTGTACTTAGCAACGCGCTCTGTACGTGAAGGTGCACCAGTCTTGATCTGTCCGCAGTTTGTTGCAACTGCAAGATCTGCGATGGTCACATCTTCTGTTTCACCGGAACGGTGCGACATCATGCTGCGGTAATTTGCGCGGTGCGCAAGATCAACTGCATCAAGAGTTTCAGTAAGCGTTCCGATTTGATTTACCTTAACAAGCAGTGCGTTTGCAGTATCGGTTTCGATTCCCTTCGCAAGACGTACTGGGTTTGTAACGAACAAATCATCGCCCACGATCTGAATCTTAGAACCGAGTGAAGTAGTCATTGACTTCCAGCCAGCCCAGTCTTCTTCGTTTAGTGGATCTTCGATAGAAACGATTGGGTAAGCAGC
>Ga0222712_10004324_pt1 | contig 14928 bp, 25 predicted proteins | sample C33_657DmetaG_FD_165043 | JGI IMG/M metagenome (GOLD analysis project Ga0222712, IMG submission 165043) | Estuarine water microbial communities from San Francisco Bay, California, United States - C33_657D | ecosystem: Environmental > Aquatic > Marine > Unclassified | place: USA: California... | reverse complement strand
TTACACAGCCCTTTGATATCACTAAACTACAGCTACAATACGACGACATTGACGGCAACGAGATTATATCCGGTGTAACCTACGACGGGGAAGAAATTGACAATTTTGGTCAAAGCACGTCGGGGAAAAGTTCAGACTTTGGATTTTATATTGCAGGATCAAACAAGCACGATGGCAATGGATACGAACGTTACAAAGACATGGATGACATTAAATACGTGTTAACTGAATGGTTCCCTTCTAAGATTAAACCTGTGCGTCCGGGACTGTATAATACAAAGACCAAAGATGGGTACACATATCAGTCTAGTTGGACTGGCGCACGGTGGGAACAGACCTGGGGAGATCCTCCCAAAGAAGTTAAAGTTAAAGAATGGCAAGGCATTGCCTATGATCCCGATGAGCAATCTATACGCGATGAACTTGATAACATTATAACAACGTTTGCTGGCTTCCCAACAGCAGACGAAATTGATGAATTAGAACACGTACATTGCACAGCATGTGAGTGGTCGGGACACGAAAAAGAGTGTAATGATTGGGACGGACAAATATGTTGCCCATTATGTGGTGACCCTGTAGAATTTACTAACTAAGGAAATAAAATGGCAACTTGGACTATTAGAACACACTATAAAAAATCGTGTGAACAGCATGAGTATTTCTACAATCGTAAAAACGATGACAAAATTATTGTCAAAGACGGATTCCGTTTTGCAGAATTTACCATCGAAACCACAGACGACAAGTTTCCGCAAATTGAATTTACTGAAGTACCGGGTGGCGATGGTAAGAAGGATAGTGTAGACTTGTTTAGTCTCAGCGGCGACAACATCGAAAGCACAGAACTTGTGGAGATGTTTGACGGCGGTTGCTGGGGCGATGTTGAAATTGACATTGGAGATGAGGAAGAAGCAGATCGATTGTCTGAGCTTATCCAAGAAGAAGGTGCGTGGGCACTTGAGGAAGATGGAGATGGCGATTGGTACCTAAGCGACACAGAATGTTGGGTATGGGGTCCTTTAGAAATTGAAGATGAAGCGGGCAACGTGCGTATCATCATTGCCGATGAAGATGGCAATGTAGTGGATTTTGTAGAAGAATAATTTAACCTAAGGAAAATAAAATGGCATATGATTCAAAAGCAGTAAAAATTGGCAAACCAATTAAAGTAGCAGCAGCAACAATTTTAGATAAACACGCACGTCGTGCATTTATTCGCAGTTATGTAAAAATTGCAGAGTCTGAAGGTCATCAAAGATCGTCGCGCAAAGACAAAAACTAAAGGTCAATTGTGGGACAAGTATTCCGCAAAGCAGAACAGTATCTATCTCAATTTGATACCGAATATATCGGGCAATTTCTTGAGATAGGTACTAGTCGCAATGGTGATGATGGTAGCACCAAAACTATTGCTGAGTGGGCTCAACGTTTTGACAAACCTTTGTGGACTGTAGATATGGATCCTGTTAATTGTGGATTTGTTAGAAATTTAAATATTCCCAACATTGAAATTGTTACCAGCACAGGAGAAGAATATTTACAAGATTTTCCAGGGCATATTGCGTACATCAGTTTTTTATACTTAGATAACTTTGACTGGGATTGGCACCCTGAGTCTACAGAAGGCTTTGTAATCGAACAGCAAAAAAGGTATAAAGAACTAGGTCACGATATGAATAATGTTAATTGCCAACGTGCTCACTTAGCACAAGCATCTTTAGCATTACCATTGATGGCAGAAAAAAGTATTATTGTATGCGATGATACATGGTTTGAACAAGGTTGGGGTGTATATTACGGCAAGAGTGGTGCGGCTGTTCCTTTGCTATTAAATGCAGGATACAAAGTTTTATACACAAAAGGTCACCCCGAATACGGAACTATTTTAGGAAGAAATATAATATGAGTTTAGAATATGAATTTGGTCCGCTAGGAGAAGATGAGTTTGCGCTTGGTACTCGTTACAAAGAGATTCAAAATCTCTTGTGGGAACACCAATGTGAAGTAACATTTACCAAGGTAGATGGAAGTGTGCGAACTATGCCTTGTACGTTAAAAGCAGAAGCATTACCTGCACGTGATGCTGAAAAACTGCACGAAACACGATTGCTAAATCACAAGACCGTCAGTGCTTGGTGTTTAGATAAAAGTGAATGGCGAAGTTTTAGAACTGCCAATGTAACACATATTCGAGTACTTTCATAAAAAAATGGGCTGTTAGGCCCATTTTTCTTTATATACTTCCATTGCCTTTGCTCGGGCAACAGCTAGTCTAACTAACACGTAATCTGATATTTCGATATCTTCATGGACTACTTTACCAAAATTACGTGATCGTATATTACGACCAAAAGTTACTTCATCATCTACGACAAAGTCGCTATCGTCGTCTATTTCTTTACTTGCTAGCGGCTGGGGCTTTGGCGTCTGCTTTAGGTGCGTCTTTCTTAGCAGGCTCACTTTTAGCAGGCGTTGCTGTCGCAGGTGCGGCAGGTGCGGCAGGGGCAGCTGGTGCTGTAACAGCAGGCTTGGCATCAGCTTTCTTTTCTTCTTTCTTGGCGGCTGGTGCCTGTGCAAAAGCGGTAACAGCAACGGCTGTGGCGATAAGAGCGATAAGTTGTTTCATAATAATCTCCTTGTGATTTAGAAACTGTAACAAGAACTTTCCTGCTACATATATATAACGCACTAGCCAAACATTTAGTTGACATCTAGTTCAAAATAATTTAAAATAAGCTATGACTATATCAAAAAGCCCAGACCGCCACACCTTTCAAAAAGAAGGATATGTTAAACGCTGTGAAGAAAAAGGCGAAGAGCCTAATGCCGACTATATTGAAATGTACAAATCTTGGCGCAAGCAAGATGAAGAAAATATGGTAGATCCGGAATGGCAGAAAGATAACATGGAATACGATCTACGTAAAACTGAATGGATTCTAGAAAAAGTCCGTGGTGACGATGTTTATGCACAGAATTTGTATGCAGCGATGTGTAACAATGATTTCCAAAAGTTAGATACTTGGCCAATCTTGAAAGGTGAAACTTGGTCATGTAGTTGGAGACATGCCGGGGGTATTATTGCTGATATGCAAGAGAAGGGTGATTACATTGATTGGTATTGTTCGGGGATTCAAAACAACAATGAATACACCGAAGAATGGTCTTCTACAGCCACTGAAGAAGAAATCAAACATGCAAAACGACAACAGGCATTCGTTCCAGAATCAGTTGTAACTGATGAAATTGCAGATGATCTACAAAAATTAGGATGGGCAATTATTGGTAACAACAATGAATTTTAATTTGGTGAAATTACCAGTTGATTTTTGTTGACACAATAATGCATAATAGATACATGCTGCAGACAACAGCACACTAATAGGAGAAAAAAATGTCTTTTAATCTTGAAACTAAAACTGGTAAGGCCTTCCGTGCCTTGGTCCTTGAAGGCCAAACTTTGACAGCAGCAGAAGCTCGCAAGCGTTTTGGCATCGGCAACTTGTCAGCAGAAGCTAGCCGCATTCGTCAAGCTGGTTTTGCTATTTACGCAAACAGCCGCAAAGCAGGCAATGGCGTTCAGGTAACTGAGTACGTTCATGGCAAGCCAAGCCGTAAAGTTGTAGCCGCTGGTTACAAAGCATTGGCTATGGGTTTGGTTTAATTACTGCCCAGTAAAAAGCCCGCTAAGGCGGGCTTTTTTTTGACTAAATTTTCTGTTAAACAGCGTTATTAATCCTCGGCCAATTAATTTCATGGTCCATCCACCATTCCATTGCAAAATCTGTTTGGTCAACTAAAGCAGTATGCGAAATTGTAAAATTTTCATTTAAATAATAATCAACCCAATTGTTTAATTCAGTTAATCCAGACAATTCTGCTAGTTTTGTTTTAAATTCGATGTATTTTGAATAAGCGTTATCAACAGTGACTACTTCACATCCTGGCGTTAACACATTAATATAATAAGATAATGTATTTGTTGACAGTCCGGTACTCGGATCTAGAGTTATTTCCGGTTTACCTTTAATAAAATGTCCAGCAAGTGCTAATATAGAAAATCCATTTGGATATCTATTGTTTACCCCTGTCAACAACGATTGTTGTGTTACAACATTGAAATCGTGACCTCCAGGTAATGATGTAATTCCTGATTGTATATATTCGTTAGGCGACCCCACTCCGGCAGTTTTTTCTGTCGAAATAACAGTTAATGTTATAAGACTTATGTCGGTAAACGATGTCATAAAAATCTCCAAATATGTAATATACGAGTATTTATGATGTAAAAATCTTTGTTGTGTTTTTACGCGAAATAGTAAATAAACTATATGCGTAGAGTTTTTAACCTAGAGCGGGATGTACGTGGCACCCACTGGATGATTGATAAAATCCGGTGTAAAGAGATTTATGCTCAAAATTTATACGCCGCACTCTGCAACAACGAATTTGCCCCAAAAGACATGTGGGCTATTTTAAAAAATTTAAAATGGAACTGCACGTGGAGTTATGCAGCTAATATCATTTCCGAAATTCGTGAGGATGATAGTTATTCTGATTGGTACTGCTCAGGCTCAGGATTTACCGGAACAGACTTTGCAGGATTTGTAGAAGAAAGCTATGTTACCACTGAAATACGATCCGACTTAGAAACAGTAGGTTGGATTATTTTAACAAACTATTCGATAGAATAAACATTGACTTTATGAGTAATAATCCGTATACTTTTGATATGACAACAACAACTATCGATCTTTCTGGCGCAGATGATATTATTACTATTACCGACCCAGATCCAATCTTTGACAATATTATGTGGTCTGCGTCTACCGTTGGACCAGCTGGGGGTTCAGTTTATACCACAAATGGTACCAGTGGATACAGTTGGGCTGCTACTAACCCAATGACTGTTAAACAAAGTGGTACGATTGAATTACGCGGTGAAGATGCTGACATCAACATCAATGGCGAAAGCCTGATGTCTACTCTCAAAGAAATCCGTGATCATTTGCGTATTCCCGATCGGTTGGATCGAAATCCTGAACTTGAATCCGAATTTGAAGAACTTCGAGCTCTTGGCGAACAATATCGGGAAATGGAAGCTAAGTACAAATCCCACAAAAAAGTATTTGATATACTCAAAAGAGAAGACTGATAATTCATTCTATGTTATAATAACTGTATGACGAATACTGTGATTTTTAACGGCTCTGGTGTGCATGACGCCATCCAATGGTGCGATAAAGAAATAGGCATAACCAATTACGAGCTTAACAATATGTTTCCAAGTTTTAATTGGTTATTTAAATTTCAAAAACCCGAACACGCAACTCACTTTGCATTAAAATGGCTATAACTATACGAGTACCCTGGGAACAGCCCAGCAATCATCTTATCACCTGGAACGAAGTCTGCGCCTGGTGCGTAGAACATTTCGGCTTGCCAGGAGTAAATTTTACCACACATCCCACAGAAGAATACATGGACTTTGTTTTCAATGATGAAAACAATGCACTAATGTTTCAACTATATTCAGGCGGCATAAGAAAAGATGAGCCTGAACTTACTGTGGAATTTGTTAACTTAATGATCAATGGCTAAATGTCGAGTTTTACTGCATTCCATGGTAATGGGCGACTGTGAGGATCCTTATTTGTATGCTGCAGATCCTATTTTGCAATGGCAAGACACAGAAAAAGGTCGTTGGTGTATGGCTCATGTAACTGAGCAGGCAGAATTTCATGTCATCCCAGATCCGTATTCTCTTGGATTTAGAATTGATCTAACAGGTTGGCTAGAAGAAGCAGACATTACCTACTTTAAATTGCGTTGGCAATGACAACGTTAATCATTGATCTTAAAGATTGGGAACCAATCCGTCAACGCATCCGCGAAGATTTTGGAGACAGTATGATTCTACTTAGTTTCAAAATGAAACGAGAATTAGGTTTTACTGTGCGTAGACACACATATTGGGATTACGATCGAATTGAATCAATTGAAGATATTCGTTTAGACTTTGAAGAAGAGTTGCAGGCAGTTTGGTTTCGGTTAAAGTATTTGTAACAGTCATTGACTGGTAAACCATTTCACTGTATAATATAAGTATATTAAAGGAACATCAATGGCACAGCATAGTTATTATTGGAGTTGCAGTCCATTTGCAGACTGGATTCGCGGCACCCCAAAAAAAGGTGCTCTCACTGCGGATGGATGGCATGAATGGGAAACTGAGGCCAAACGCTATCATCCTGTTCGCTACTGGATTGCTGAAGAAGCCATAGACCATATCCAAGATTTTGTTACCTACCCTATAAGGAAAATTTATGACCTCAAATATTATATCAACAATCGTTTTGTTACTCGCACTCATAGCCTTACTGCAAACGCCCGTGATATCAAACCGGGTCAGTGGTGTGATGTTGGCAATAGGTTTTTGCCTTGCCTCTTTAATGAGTTGGTTGATTTTGTAGAAGTTGAACTAGCATGGTGGCATATTGCCTGGGATGACGAAGCACGTGCCAAATATCGGGCACCATTTTGGGCCACAGGCTGGTTCCGCTGGCGTACATGGCGTAATGCCGAATGTGGACTTGAAAATTTAGAATGGCAACGTCAACTTCGGTGGACAGAAAATGAAGTTGGTGCAGACTCTACGGAACTTGGCAAGCTAACTCCACAAGCAATTAAGGCACAGGAAATCTTAGATTTATATAAATGGTGGACTGAAGTTTATCCTGCCCGCCCCGAACCATACGAAGCCAGTGGGTGGTCTGACTACTGTGAAGCTAAACGTAATCTCAATGATGGGCGTTTGTTTGGCAGTAAAGAAACACCCGAGCTTAAAAAAGAAGGTACCAGAGCTCTTAAACTCAGTACTAAAATTGAACAGCAATATGAAAAAGAAGACGAAGCAATGATGATTCGTTTGATTAAAATACGTCAAGGACTATGGACTTAACATGCGTGTAAATGTAGTATCAGATCTGCACATCGATTTTGCAGACTTAGAATTGCCCGGCGGCGATGTTCTAATTCTGTCAGGTGATGTATGTGAAGCTAAAAGTATCAAAAAGGCCATGTACAATCCCAACATGGTCTTGCTTGAACACGAACGCAAGGATGCCCGACCCGATCGTTACTTTCGCTTCTTAGAAGAAGAATGTGCGGCCAAATATCGGCACGTGATTTATGTCATGGGTAACCATGAACATTATGGTTTTCAATATCATAAAACATACAATCATATCAAGGAACAATTGCCAGACAACATCTACATTCTGGAAAACGAAGTCAAGGAAATCGATGGTGTGTTATTCCTGGGTGCCACATTATGGACTGACATGAATAATCACGATACCATTACTTTGTATCACATGAAGTCCATGATGAATGACTATCGTCAGATTACTATGTTTAATGAATCGAATGGTGCTTACCATAAGTTACAGCCCGAAAAGACTGTATCCGAACACGTTAAGACCAAGCAGTACTTCCAACAACAGTTAAGCGAAAATCGTATGACTGGTGCTAACAAGCCTGTGGTTGTAGTAACTCATCACAGCCCTAGCAAATTAAGTACTCATCCACACTATGCCGATGATACCATTATGAACGGTGCATACAGCAGTGATCTCAGTGAGTTTATTTTAGACAACCCAGAAATTCGAGTTTGGACTCACGGTCACACACATCACAACTTTGATTATATGATTGGTGATACTCGTATCATATGTAACCCACGTGGTTATAAAGGCTACGAACAGCAGGCCGAAGAGTTTGATCCCACAATTGGTTTTGATATTTAAGGAAACATATGGATTTCGTCATTGAATTTATTGAGTTTATGTTAATGGGTGCATTTTGGTATTGGGTAATACAATTAGTATCACAATTTCTTTTAAGTAGACATAACGAAAAACGTGTCCAGGTAAGGGAAATTGTTGAAGAAATGTCCAATTTGGTACATAATATTCACGAAGAAACACACGACGATATCAAGTATTGGTACGATCGAGAAGATAACTCATTCTTAGCACAGGGACGTGATTATAATGAAATTGTTAACGTCCTAAAAAAACGTTTCCCTAATCATTTATTTCTATTAAATGAAAATCAATTATTAGCTGGACCGGATTTCAAAGTAATAGAAATCAGCGAAGAATCAATCGAACGCATTGTGGTACAAAGATTTAAGTAATTGACACATAATTCATTTCAGTGTATACTACATACTATGACAATGCACTTAGCCCATCCTGCCCTTAGTACCACCGGCAAAAAACGTGGTAAACAAAAGTATGCATCTGCTGAGCATGCACGACGAGCACGAGAACTTGATGATGCATGGAAAGATATGCAAAAGAAATGGGGTGTTGATGCAGACGAAAAGCGACGTCAACGTGCGCTTGCGGCTGAGCCATTGACATACAAGTTGTCAACACCTATTGGACGTAGCAATACGCACAACATTCCTAGCCTTGTGACTCCGGGTGCCTCAACTGCATCTGTACACAAGGTCTATACCGGCACCAAGGTCAAAGGCATTGCTACCATGCACAAGTCAAATGCTGTGCCTGTGTTTAGCGATGAAGAGGCAGTGGAAATCTCCCGCATGCGCCGTGGTTAATTCTCCCTATACAGAAAGGCATACTCATGAGTCGACACTTATCTTATCTCAGCCCTGAACGAAATCTAGAACACGAGACCTTTATTGAAATGCCCAAGCGGGTGCTAGCATCTCGTTGGTTGGTAAACCAGTTTGGCCGGATGTGGCATCCGCTGGACTATCCTGAAGGACGATGGACCATGGCCTGGGCTGGCCGCAACGGCAACTTTACGGACCTAACTAATTTTGACAAGTATCAAGTTTACTTTGCGGATCAGCAAGACTTGTGTGCTTTTAAGGCAGCCTTCCCGTGAGATTAAGTACAGAGACTGATCGTAGTGGCTGTCACTACTACACAGCCAAACCTGGCACAACCAAGCCTTGGAAAGAAATTGTAGCGTGGTGTGCTCGGGAATACGGTCCTGCAGGCGGTCCGAATAGTCGATGGGCCAGGAACGACATAGTTAAAGGTGGCAAGCTGTGGTTTAAGGATGAACAAGATTTTGTATGGTTCACGTTAAAATGGGCATGATGAAGCAATAGAGATAAGTAAAATGCGTAGATAATGAAAGGACGCATAAAACACATTTATGAGTAAAGAAGACCTAATTAGGATGGCAGGAAAAGTTGACGAGGTTCTGCCAAATGCAATGTTCAGAGTAACATTAGAAAATGCACACATGATTACTGCCACAATTGGTGGCAGACTCAGACAAAATAATATACGTATATTACTAGGTGACCGCGTTGAAGTTGAAATGTCACCATACGACATGTCCAAGGGCAGGGTCGTATATCGTGCTAAATAGTAATATGGAAATCCGTAACACCTTAGACTTACTTGAAGCAAAGAACAGAACTGAGTTAGAGCAAATAAAATTGCCTTACTCTGCTACTGCATTGGCTCCCGTGATGAGTAAGCAAACCATAGATTATCACTTTGGTAAGCTGTATAAAGGTTATGTTGATCGTTACAACAAAGGTGAGGGCGATGCCGCATTCAATGAAGCAGGCGCTTATCTACACGGTATATTCTTTTCACAATTAAAAAGTCCCGCAGGCCGAGCTCCTAAAGGCACAATACTTACCCTAATACAACGAAATCATAAAAATTTTGTAGATTTTAAAAAAGCCTTCAAAGAAGAGGCAATGAAAATCCAAGGGTCAGGTTGGATTTATCTAAGCAAGAGTGGTCAAATCAAAACTATCAAGAATCATGCAAAGCGTACAGATATTGCATTGTTAGTTGATATGTGGGAGCATGCTTTTAATTTGGACCACGGTTCAAATAAAGCAAAGTATTTAGACAGCATTTGGCGTCTAATGGATTGGGATGCAATTAACAGAAGATTATAATGCAGGATAATCAGTCCAACATTGGCGTCAGACATCATAATTATATTTTTAGAAATCAAACATTATTTTGGTCTGGATCGGATAGTCGTGATAGATTTGATGAAAATTGCAAAAATCCTGAAAAATTACAAGTATTAACAAGATTGGGTTGGTTATCCCCTGAATGTATAACTTACACATACAACAGTCACGGATTCAGAGATGATGAATTTGATAACAGGAGTTGTGGTATAGCTATTGGGTGCAGTTTTACCGAAGGAGTAGGAATTCCACAACAAACTGTGTGGCCTAGAGTATTAGGAAAATTATCCAACACTTATGTTTGGAATTTAGGTGTAGGCGGAAGTAGCTTAGATACATGTTTTAGATTATTAGATCATTGGTTACCAATACTTAAACCTAGATTTGTGGTTTTATGTTTACCGCCACTGAATCGTGTTGAAGTGTTTGATCACCATAACCCGGTTAGTATTCTTCCTAATCAACAAAATAATGGGCATCTTAATACGTATTATAAAGTATGGGCAACCAATGATGCTAATGCCACAGTGACAAAAAGAAAGAATCTATTGGCTATGCAACAATTATGCGATCAAGTCCAAATACCATTTTGTTATTTAGATAGTTCTGCAATGAAAAAACAACCGTGGGCTAGAGATCTAGCACATTTTGGGGTTGAATCTAACGCAGAATTTGCTGAACAAATATACAACTTACTTCCAAAGGAAATACTATGATAGAAATTACAGACTCGGCAATTGAAAAGATTCGCGATATTTTAGCCGAAGAAAACAACCCCGGCGTTAAACTGCGTGTATTTGTGCAAGGTGGTGGATGCTCAGGTATGAGCTATGGATTTACTCTAGACGAAGAACATAACGAAGACGACTTTGATTTTGACAAGTCCGGTGTCCACGTACTAGTAGATTCAATGAGCGCACAATACCTACAAGGTGCAACTATTAATTACAAAGATGATTTAATGGGTGCTAGTTTTGTAATTGACAATCCCAATGCAGAAACAACCTGCGGTTGCGGTAGCAGTTTTAGCGTATAATCATTATCTAGCAACAGCCTGCTTTCTCCAAATCCGCTAAATAAGCATATATAAGGATTTGGAATATGGCAACTTGGGAAAATTCAAGCGTTGAAGGCATCTACATAGGTGCGGAACCCAACGATGGGACTGGCGACGATATTCGTACAGCATTTGATAAAACAGATGCAAACTTTGCTAACATTTCTTCATTTTTAGCAAGTGATGTAGTAACGTTTGAAACCGCAAACTTAACTAGCATAAATTCAACTACAGGTAATTTTACTGGTACTTTAACAGTTAACAACTTTGCGGTTACTAGTTCGGCATCAATAAATGCCAATGTTACTGCTGGTAATTTAAACGCCAACACAGGAATACACACTTCAGGGGTAGCAACGTTTGGTGCAACAAATGCTACAACGTTACGTACATCCGGTGCAATTACTACCATTGGCGGGATTGTTACATCCGGCAATATTACTCCCACAGCCAATATTACCTATGACCTAGGTAGTCCTACCTACTTCTTTAGAAACATTTATGCACAAGGCCTGGTACAGGTTAATACTGTATCTGCATCAGCTGATGCTGGTATCTTGTTAATACATGCCAACCTTAGTCCCGGTGATAATCAAGACGTTGGTATCTTAGGTAAGTTTGACGACGACCTCGGTAGCAATAGCTATGCTTATTTTGGATTACAGAATACAACTAGAGATTTTGTTTTTAAAATTACCAACACCGACGTTACACAAACAGATAACATTGTTGCTGATGGCATATATGGTAACACACATTTTGGTAGTCAGTATTTAAGCAATACCACTGCCGCAACCAGTACAACCACAGGTGCATTAATTATTGCCGGCGGGGTTGGTGTTGCTGGTAACTTATATGCTGGCAATATTATTGCAGATCATATATTCGGAACATTAACTGGTACCACAGCCAACATTGTTAACATGTCATTAACTGGTAGCGTTAGCGGCAACTTATATGTTGACAATACTGTATTTGTCAATGGCAGTCCGTTAATTAGTGCTGCAACTTTAACTAATTACGGATCAATATTTACTGGTGGATTAATTTCTGGGCCACAGGTATACCTGTCAACTTCTCCATCAACATCAACATCAACAGGTGCAGTGGTTATCAACGGCGGACTTGGTGTTGCGGGTAACATCAATGCCGGAAGATTGTATGGTCCATATTATGGAACTATTGTCAATGGTGTGCAGCCAAACATTACACAAGTTGGTACACTGGGTAATCTACAAATTGGTACTGGTGGAACAATATCTACTCCTGCATTGCAGGCAACAACAATTGGTGTAACAGACTTAACCGCTGTTGGTAATGTTTACATTTCAAATCTTTCCGGATTAACCGGATTGAATATGTCAGGTAACCTAACAGCGTCTGCTATACTAGGTGCAATTTACGGAGCACAAGGAAACATCACCGCAGTTGGTACGTTAACTGGACTAACGGTGTCTGGCAATACTGCCATTAACAATACATTGTATGGTCGTGGTGTTTATGACAATGGAATACGTGTTGTGTCAGGTACAGTTAATGGGGGCAACTTAACAATTAGTAATGGCAATGTAAGTTTAACTGCAACCGGACCCGGTGCAGTAACAACCGGCTCTGCAACAGCCGTTCCGATTATTACCACAGACATATACGGACGGATTAGTTCTATTACCACAGCGGCAGTTAGTTCAACGCTAAACTTGGCAGGCACATCGGGTACAGGTAGTATTGCATTAACAAGCCAATCATTGACTTTTGCCGGTAGCAACGGCATTACTGCTAGTGCAAGCGGACAGACTATTACAATTGCCTCTCCACAGAATTTACAAACAACTGCTAGCCCAACGTTCACTGGTATCACTGTTCCGAGCATTACTAAGAACGGTACTACCGGAACTGGTGACATTGGCCAAACTGGCAACAGATTTGGAACAGTCTACGCAACAGCAACCTCGGCATTGTATGCTGACTTGGCAGAAAAATATCTAGCTGACCAGGAATACCCTGTTGGTACAGTGGTATGTGTAGGCGGCGATCGAGAAGTTACAGCCAGTGTATGGGGAGATCTCTCAATTGGTGTAGTCAGTGAAAATCCTGCATTTAAAATGAACAGTGAATTAGAAGGCGGTACATATATTGCACTTAAAGGTCGTGTTCCAGTCAGAGTTATAGGTACAGTACGCAAAGGACAGAGACTTGTGGCATCAACAGTACCGGGTTGTGCAACAGCCGGTGTGCCGCACTCCGGCGATGTGTTTGGTATTGCATTAGAGTCAAGTGATGTAATAGAAGAAAAACTAATTGAAGCGGTAATACTATAATGTCAAATTTAAATTGGGTTACACCGATAGGTAATATTGCAAATATTCCAGTTGGTGTAGATATTAATAAACAGTTACAAACTGTAGACCTCTCAAATGTCTCTGCCACTGTAACTTATTATATAATAAACGGGACTCTGCCACCAGGATTGTCTTTAAGCTCATCAGGAAGATTGTCTGGCACTACCACAAATCCTGCTCCTAGTAATAGTAACGCCGGTGATGTATCTTTTAATTTCATTGTACGTGCTATTGCTAGCACAGGATCACATTGTGATGGCGCATTTAACATAGTTGTATCCACTAGGAACGTAAATATATTCCAATGGGTTACTGCTGACGGAAATTTAGGAACGGTGCCCGACAGCGAATTTTATTCATTGCAGTTAACTGCTAGTGATTCGTTGGGGTCTACAGTAACATACAAGGTATTGTCTGGACAACTGCCCGGCGGTATGCGATTAACTACTGCAGGTATATTACAAGGTGTACCAACTATTTTAAATCCTATAGCAGTTGACTCAACTGAAACTTATAGATTTACAGTACGTGCAACTAATACACAAAATAAAGTCATTGACCGCGGATTTAACTTAACAGTTACCAACGTATTTGGACCAATTATTGAACCACTAGTTGACTATCTTGGTGCATTCTTTGATGGTGCATATTTTACACAACAATTAACAGTCATTGAACCAAATCCTGCTGTACAAATCCAATGGAGTATTGCCGAAGGTACACTACCACTGGGATTAACATTATCTAACACTGGGTTAATTAGCGGATATTTGTTACCAGTACAGTTAACTGGGGATTTTGGACCGCAAGGTTACGATGGATACATTGTAGAAAATGGTATTATAACTGCGGAACAAGAATTTGATGGCGGCCCATATAACTTTAATAATATAAATCAAAGTTTAGGTTATAAATTTACTGTACGGGCATTTGATGGCGCCAACTACGATTTACAAACTTATTCAATTGATATTATTGCTAGAAGCACACTAACAGCTGATAGTACTTTAGTTATCAACAACTCTTATATTACCATTGACTCAAACAAATACTATCTACCAATTTTACTCGATTCTTCGACTACGTTGCCAACTGCTAGACAAGATAGTTATTATGCCTATAAATTTAAAGGGTACGATCCACAGGGATTTCAATTAACTTATTCTTTGGTTAACCAAGCTGGCACTTTTGATGCTGGGGTACCCGGGGTTGATAACGGCTTTGACTATTACGGTGGTGGCACTATATCTCCCGGGGTTGGATTTGACAGCGTGGGATTAATTGGCGGCGATTTAAATAGCAATTTACCAGGATTAGTTTTAGATGCTTCAACTGGATGGTTGTATGGACTTGTAGACCCACAGGTTAGTGCTATAGAAAACTATACATTTACTCTACAAGTTAGCAAAACAACTCCTGCGCCTGACAGTATTGTAGTTTCTAGCGAACCGGTAGTGTTTACGTTGCCCGTACTAGGTGATATTAATAATACTATAACATGGATTACTCCCGAGAATCTTGGCACTATCGACAATGGTACAATT
>Ga0222712_10004322_pt1 | contig 14933 bp, 1 predicted proteins | sample C33_657DmetaG_FD_165043 | JGI IMG/M metagenome (GOLD analysis project Ga0222712, IMG submission 165043) | Estuarine water microbial communities from San Francisco Bay, California, United States - C33_657D | ecosystem: Environmental > Aquatic > Marine > Unclassified | place: USA: California... | reverse complement strand
AGTAATGGTACAAGCTCAATTGGGTTTAAACCATCAACATATCCAATAGCAAATTCAAATGCAAAGATAAATTCAGCATATAACTTATTAGTAAGTAACTCTAAATTTATAGTTGATGAAACTATTGCTTATATGAGTTCATCTTGGAGTGGATTTGAATATACACAAAGTAAGTGTGAAAGAGATTTGACAGGAATTCTTAGTGGTTCTGCATTTGACCTTTTATATGGTGGTAATTCGGCATCATTATTTAATGGTAAGTTCTATTTTGATTACCCATCTGAAGCTACTGGTTCACAATTAGACCAAACAATTACGGCAATCAAATACGCAAGTGGATTAGCTGAGAAGGTTGTATTGAATACTCCGTTTATACATATATCGGCATCAATTAACCAACCAACATCAGCATCTTGGAATTCATTGAGAGAAAATAAAGCATTTATACAAAGTGAATCAATTGCATATCTATCTTCTTCTTGGAGTGATTTTGATTATAACGAAACTACTTGTAAGAGAGATATTGGATACATTATAGATGCAGTAGCAACTGATTTACTTTATGGTGGTAACGAAAGAAGTGTTGTGGCTGGAAGATACTATTATGATTTCCCATCACAAGCTACAAACGCACAATTAGAACCAACATTGACTGGTGTAAGATACGCAAAAGGAACGGCTATGAATGTAGTTGTTAATAAGCAAGTATTTACATCATCATTAGAAGTTCAATACGCATATGATTTAATAAAAGCTAACAAACTATTCATACAAAGTGAAAGTATTGCATTTGTAAATGTTAAATACCCTAACTTAGATTATAGTGAAAGTAAATGTTATAGAGATTTGGGATATATCATTGATGGTGTATCAACTGATTTACTTTATGGTGGAAATGAAAGAAGTAGAAAGAATGCAGATTACTATTATGAGTTCCCATCTCAAGCTAATGGGTCTGGCTCGCAAGTTGTAGAAACGGTAGAAGCAATTAAGTACGCAGCTAGAATAACAACGGCATCTATTAGTAGTACATTAATATCTTCACCACAAATTATACTCAATACGTTAGCAAATATTAAAGTAACAAACGCTAACCAATATATTTCAGCATCATCAGCAACTTCTACTGAAGCAACAATAATATCAGCATCAATTGCTATTGTAACAAATATAGTTGCTAACGGAACTGGTTCGGCAATAGTATCTGCATCGTTAAGTTTACCAACTTCATCTTATACAACTGCGGTAAGTGATGATAATAGATGGATTGCATATGGAATACTAAAAAATAACATTTCATTTATACAGGATGAAACGATTGCATATCTATCATCATCTTGGTCAACCGCATCTTACGATGAAAGTAAGTGTAGACGTGATGTAGGATTAATTATAAGTGGAGCAGCTGAAGATTTAGTATTTAACTCAAACTCAGCATCATTATTTAATGGTATATTCTATTATGAATATCCATCACAAGCGCAAGGAGCACAGTTGAATCAAACATTGGATGGTATTAACTACGCAAGCCGTTTAGCACAAAATGTAATTCAAAATGTAACTTATGTAACCGCATCAGCAATTGTATCAGCATCATATACATTAATAAGAAACAATAGAGAGTTTATTAAAAATGAAACTATTGCTTACATATCTTCTTCTTGGAGTACGGCATCTTATGATGAAGTAACTTGTAAGAGAGATGTTGGTCATATTATAGATGCAGTTTCTACCGATTTATTATATGGTGGAAACGAAAGAAGTACAAATGCTGGAGTGTTCTATTATTTATATCCATCTCAAGCGCAAGGTTCGCAATTACAACCAACATTAACGGGTGTTAATTACGCAGGACAAACATCTAAGAATGTTGCAGCATCACTAACTTATGTAACTGCATCACAAATAGTATCAGCATCGGTTAATTTGTTAAGAAAAAATAGAGAGTTTGTACAAAATGAAACCCTAGCTTACTTAACTGCTAGCTGGAGTACATTTGTATATGATAAAGATAAATGTAAGAGAGATGTTGGTTATATCTTAGATGGTGTTACTACTGATTTATTATATGGTGGTAATGAGAGAAGTGTATTGAATGGAGAGTTCTATTACAAATACCCATCTTTAGCAATTGTTGAAGGTGATGGTGATGGACTTGGTCAATTAGGACAAACAATTGATGGTATAAACTACGCAAGTAGAATAGCACAAAAGATTGTGAAGAACATAGTATTTGTAACGGCATCATTAGAAGCATCAGCATCATTTGACCTATTAAGAAAGAATAAATCATTTGTAGCAGAAGAAACTATTGCATATGTATCTTCTTCTTGGAGTGGAGTATATTATAACGAAGTAACTTGTAAGAGAGATGTGGGTTATCTGATAGATGCGGCAGCAACGGATGTATTATATGGTGGACAGGAAAGAAGTGTGATAGCAGGACAGTATTATTACTTATATCCTTCTAACGCAACTAATAAAGGTGTACCATCTACACTCAATCAATCAGACCCTACACTTACTGGTATCAGATACGCTGGAAAGTTATCTAAAAAAGTAGTAATCAATCCAACTTATTTAGTTCCATCTGCATCTTTATTAACAACAGCAAAATTGTTGACAGATAATAAACAATTGATACAAAAAGAAACTATAACATTCTTAAGTTCTTCTTGGAGTAATTTAAAATACAATGAAGTAAGTTGCAGTAGAGATTTAGGATTTATCATAGATGCAATCAGAACTGATTTAGTTTATGGTGGTAATGAAAGAAGTATTGAGGCAGGTTCATACTATTATAAATTCCCATCGGTAGCAATTGTAGATAGTTATGGTGATAATAACGGACAAAAGAAACAAACAATAGATGGTATTAACTTCGCAAGAGGAATATCTGAAAAAATTGTAGCAAATACTTTATTAACTTATTTAGCACCTTCAACTAAGAGAAGACAAGCGGCTGAAAGACTAAAAGGTGGTAAAGAAGAATTAAAACAAAGAGCAATTGGATATACAAATGGAGCTTTCCCATATTTAGTATATAATGAAGCAAGTTGTTCACGTGATACTGGATTTATTGTAGATGCGTGTGTTACTGATTTATTATATGGTGGAAATGAAAGAGGAATTAGAGCAGCATCTTCATACTACGATGGCCAATATGGAAGTGCGGTTGTTGTGACTAGAGACCAGTTGTTAGAAACATTGGAAACAAATCGTTATCTAAGAACTAGAGCAGAGTTTATTGCAGCTGGTGCACCATTAGAAGCATTTGGTTCTCTAATTGTGGCAACTGGTATTGACTACTCGTATAATGGTAGTGGTGTTACATTTAAAGCACTTCCTCCAAATCAGGGTGGTAGCGGTGTTGCAAATCCCGCATTTGAAATTACCGAATTGGGTGGTGGTAGAATATTCTTTACATCAGGAAACCAAGATGGTGACTTCAGAATCGGTACTGGTTTAAGTATTAATCAGGCAACTGGTACTTTGGTGGGTAGAACATTTAGTAAATCTCTATTCTCATTAGTAACTCCGTTCTCATTAGCACTACAAATATAAAAAAAATAAAAAATAAAAAGAAATGGCAGAAGTTTTTGTACCGTTAAATCGATTCCAGTCAGTAGTAACAGGACTGACTGGTGAACCAGATGAAATATATACAACCCCCGTAGGCGTATCATCGATTGTATTATCTTGTCAAATTACAAATAATAGTTTGATAACACAACCTGTAACTATATTTGTAACATCAAATAAGGAAATACCTGTTCCTGAATTTGGTAATGTATATAGTGGTAGTTCTTTTATAAGTTCTTCGGTATCTTTATTAAATTTTAGTGGTAGTTTTGCTAGTGCATCTTTATTATTAAATTCAAATAGACAATTTTTAAGAAAAGAGATAGCAGCATATACAAATAATCAAAATAGTTTATCAGAAACTCCGTTTGTTTTCATATCTGATTATTTTGAACAAAACACATTAGATGATGTTGATGCAATAAAATACGATATAGTTAATAATACAACAATTAGAACAAATAAAGCAGCAAAAGCTTACTTTGATAAAAATGGTAAATCTCTTATAGATTCAACTGAATATTCTGCATCTATATTTGCTTTGGATTACTTAAAAGTATTATCTAATCAAATTATAAAAAATGAATCAGTAACAGGTTCTGCTCTTTCTCCATTATTATTTCAAAATGGAGTTACACAATCTGTATTGACTGGATTTACCAACGGAACTGAGTCAGGTATATCAGCATCTATATATGTAGTAAATTCTTTAGTAGATGTTATTAAAGCTACAATTGAATCTCCTGTATTTGTTGAACAAGAAGCCATAAAATTAGTAACAAACGTAACCATACCATCAGCTGATTCACTTTCACCTGTTGTAAGTGGTAAATTAGTATTAGAAGAAACCTATGGATTTATTGTTTCGGGCTCAACTGAATTAACTGTAGTTCTTTCTTTGCTTGAAAGTGCGAATGAATAACGATATTATCATTGGGTAATATTTATAAGGGATTCATTATATAAAAAACGCTGGAAAGTAAAGAATGGCAATAAGTAATCTATTAACAGGAAGGGTAAGGGTAGTTTCACCTAAAAATGTAACACAAGAAAGATATCAGTTTTTGGATGTTTCTCAAGCTGAACCAAATTTAGGTGTTCCTAATTTTAGTGCTTCTCTTTCGGGCTCACCGGCTATCGTAGTTTCTGATGACCAGGGTAATAGAGGATTTGTTCGTAGTTTAGATTTAGATAGAGCAACTGGAGCATTTACAGGCTCATTTACGGGCTCATTTACAGGTTCTTATTTTGGAGATGGTAGAGATTTATTTAATTTACCAAATGCCACATTTATAGCAAGTGGTTCATCAACTGCATCTTTTGTTCAGGGTAATTTACTTGTTAATACTAATGCAAGAATTCAAGGTGACCTTTATGTTGATGATACAATATATGCAGAAAGTTTAATTGTAAGTTATATATCATCATCGGTAATATATTCATCAGGTTCAAACACATTTGGTGACAATTATAATGATAGACAAGAATTTACAGGCTCTGTATTAGTTAGTTCATCTATTATAGTAAATGATATAACTGCATCACAATCAATTAGTAGTTCATTTACGGGTTCTTTCTTTGGGGATGGTAGAGATATATTCAATTTACCACAAGCTACAAGATTAGTAACTGGCTCGGTAACAGCATCAGTAACACCTGAAGATGGATTTAAAGTAGTTTCAATTGATATTGGTTCTCAATTTACTGGTTCACTTTTTGTAAGTGGAAATATAACCATACCTTCTGGTAGTGGTTTCTTTAGTGGTAGTGGTGAGGGATTATTCAACATTCCATTATCTGCACTTAATATCGATTCATTAGTAGCAAATAAAATAGCTAGTGGTAGTGTAACTGCATCGGTTTCGCCTGTGTTTGGATTAAAAGTAGAATCGTTAGCAAGTGGTTCAACCTTTACAGGTTCACTTTTTGTAAGTGGAAATGTTGTAATACCATCTGGTTCTGGATTTTTTAGTGGTAGTGGTGAGGGATTATTTAATATTCCGTTATCCGCACTTAATATCGATTCATTAGAATCAACTTTAATATCAAGCGGTTCTATAACTGCATCAGTTTCACCTGTATTTGGATTTAAGGTTCAATCACAACAAAGTGGTTCTCAATTTACTGGTTCGGTTAATATAAGTGGTAGTTTATTCGTATCACCATTTAGTGGTTCATTACAATTAGCATCTGGTTCATCTTATTATGGTGAGGGACAATTTTTAAGAAATATACCTCGTTCTGCATTAACTGAAGATGCGTTAATATCAACGGAAATTAAATCAGGTTCAATAACAGCATCTGTTTCTCCTAATTTTGGATTCAAAGTGGAAACCCCATTTACTGGTTCTCAATTTGGTTCTCAATTTACGGGAAGTGTTGATGTAAGTGGTAGTGTTAGAGCATTTAATTTTATAGGAGATGGCTCCCAATTAACCAATGTACAAGCAGCAGCTGCACCAAGAATAGAATCTGGTTCGGTAACTGCATCAGTATCACCTACGTTTGGATTCAAAGTAGAATCGCAAACAAGTGGTTCTGAATTTACTGGTTCAATAGATGTAAGTGGAAGTATATTCATACCAAGTGGTAGTGGCGTATTTAGTGGTAGTGGTGCCGGTTTATTTGATATACCTCGTTCTGCACTTACTCCAGATGCACTTTTATCTAATTTAATAGCAAGTGGTAGTATAACTGCATCAGTAACGCCACAATTTGGATTTAGAGTAGAATCATCATTAAGCGGTTCACAATTTACAGGTTCTATTTTCGTAAGTGGTAGTAGGGGTATCGAATTGACTTCTGGTTCATCTTACTCTGGTAGTGGTGCTAGATTATTTGATATACCTCGTTCAGCATTAACACCGGATGCACTTTTATCTAATTTAATTTCAAGTGGTAGTGTAACTGCTTCTGTAACTCCTCAATTTGGATTTAGAGTAGAATCATTTGATAGTGGTTCTCAATTTACAGGTTCATTATTTGTAAGTGGTAATATAGAACTATATACTGGTTCATTTAGTGGTAGTGGTAAAAATTTAAGAGAAATTCCATTAACTGCAATTCCTGATTTAGACCTTTCAAAAATCGGTAGTGGTTCGGTAACTGCATCTATTAGACCTGATGAAGGATTTAGGGTAAATACATTTTCTACGTTTAGTGGTAGTATGATAATATCAGCATCTGCTGTATCTAGACCAAGCGAATCAATACAAACTGTATTTAATGTAACTAATCTTGGAGTTAGTGCATATACATTTAGTGGAGCCGCAATAGGTGATAATCCAACACTAACTTTAGTAAGAGGTATTACTTATACTTTTAACTTAAATGCTAGCGGACATCCATTTTATATTAAGACGGTACTTTCATCTGGAACTGTAAATCAATATAATACTGGTGTTAATAATAATGGTGCTTCTGTTGGTGTAATAACATTTACACCACCAATCGATGCACCTGATACTTTATATTATAATTGCCAATTTCATCTTTCAATGGGAGGTACTATTAATATTGTTGATAGTATCGTTCAAAGAGAATCTGGTTTAACAATTATAGGTAATACTACTATTACAGGTAGTATAATTGTAACAGAACCAGCCGTATTCAAATCAAGTATAACGGCATCTATGTTTACTGGTAGTGGTGCTGGGTTATTCGATATACCTCGTTCAGCATTTACTGGTGATTCGTTTAGAATAGCAAGTGGTTCGGTAACTGCATCAGTTTCGCCTGTATTTGGATTTAAAGTAGAATCGGTAGAAAGAGGTTCTATAATTTCTGGAAGCGTTGATATAAGTGGTTCATTAGTGGTTACATCAAATGTAACGGCTGTATCTATGAGCGCATTTAATTTGAGTGGTTCGTTTCAAGGTGATGGTAGTAGATTAACAAATATTTTTATACCACCATTGGAAAGTACACAAATTGCCAGTGGTTCTGTAACTGCATCTGTAGCACCTGATAAAGGGCTTATAGTAAAATCATCGGACTTTGGTTCACAATTTACAGGTTCTGTTTTTATAAGTGGTAGTAGAGGTATTGAATTAGTTTCTGGGTCATCTTATTCAGGTAGTGGTGCTAGATTATTTGATATACCAAGAACAGCATTGGCACCTGATGCATTAGATACCAATAGAATTCTTTCTGGTTCAGTAACTGCATCAGTAACTCCTGATTTTGGATTTAGAGTCCAATCAACTGAAAAAGGTTCTCAATTTACTGGTTCATTATTCCTAAGTGGTTCTGTATTTTTAAGAACAGGTTCATTTAGTGGTAGTGGTAGACAATTATTTGATATACCTGTTGCAGCAATTTCGGATTTGGATACATCAAAAATATTTAGTGGTTCTGTAACTGCTTCTGTATCTCCTAACTTTGGATTTGTAGTAACATCAGTAGCTAGTGGTTCTATATTTAGTGGTAGTTTGAATGTAAGTGGTAGCACTAAATTTATTATGGGTGTATCTGCATCTGTATTTAGTGGTAGTGGTGCCGGACTAACTGATATTCCATTCTCAGCACTTTCGCAAGAATTATTTAGAATTGCAAGTGGAAGTGTAACGGCTTCAGCATTGCCGGATAGAGGATTTATAGTTGAATCTCCTGCTAGTGGTTCTACCCTAACTGGTAGTGTATTTGTAAGTGGTAGTGTGACTATAAACGCTATTAGTGGGGCACTAAAGCTGGCTTCATCATCTGCATACTTTGGTGAAGGTACTTATTTACGAAATATTCCTAGAAACGCTTTAAGTGAAGATGCATTAATATCAACTGAAATTAAGTCTGGTTCAGTAACGGCATCGGTATCTCCTAATTTTGGATTTATAGTAAAATCTGCGGATAGTGGTTCTGAATTTACTGGTTCAATTGATGTAAGTGGAAGTGTAACTGTAAAAAGTGGTTCATTCTTTATTGGAGATGGTAGATTCCTTAACAACATTACACTTGCTAATTTAGCAATTGATTCTACAAAAATATTTAGTGGTTCAGCAACTGCATCTATTTCACCAACCGAAGGATTTGAAGTAAATACTCACTCTAGATTTGATGGTAGTTTCATTGTATCATCATCTGGAAGACCTACTCCTGATTATTTAATAGATACTATATTTGTTGTAACTAATAATGAAAGTGGTAACTATAATATAAGTAATGCATTAGTAAGTGGTTCTAATGCAACAATAACTTTAGTAAAGGGGGTAACATATACATTTGATATTAACGCAAGTGGGCATCCTTTTTGGATAAAAACAAATATATCAACTGGAACTTCAAATGCATATAATGATGGCGTAACTAATAATGGTGAAGATGTTGGTATAATAACTTTCACTCCGCCATTGGATGTACCCGATACCTTATATTATAATTGCCAATTACATTCTAGTATGAGGGGTACAATTAATTTAGTTGATGCTATTATAATACCTGCAGAAATTAAATTAATTGGAAATACTGAAATAACTGGTGCATTGTTTGTTTCTTCTAGCATTACCGCATCAATGTTTAGTGGAAGTGGTAGGGGTTTATTTGATATCCCTCGTTCTGCCATAACCGAAGATTCAGTAAGAATAGCAAGTGGTAGTGCTACTGCATCAATTGCACCTGATACCGGATTTATTGTAATTACTCCATTTAATTCATTATTTGGTGAAGATGGTTCATTTAGCGCTTCAATAGCATCACAATTTACTGGTTCAGTTTCTATATCTGGTAGTTTATTTGTAAATGATATAAGTGGTGGTTTATTTGTTGAATCATCATCATTCCTTTATGCCGAAGGTACATTCTTAAGAAACATACCTCGTTCAGCATTGACTGAAGATGCATTAATATCAACTGAAATTAAATCAGGTTCTGTAACCGCATCGGTTGCACCTGATTTTGGATTTAGAGTGATAACACCATTTACATCTTCTTTAGTATTTGATAATGTATTCAATGTAACAAATAATGGTAGTGGTGAATACGTTTTTAGTGGGGCAGCAAGTGGTTCAAATCCTACACTTACATTACATAGAAATTATGAATATATTTTTAATGTAAATGCAAGTGGACATCCTTTTTGGATTAATTCAGCAAGTGCAGTTGGTACTGATAGTGGATATTATTCTTGGGTAACTAATAATGGTGAAGATGTTGGACAAATAACATTCTTAGTTTCTGGTAGTGCACCAAATACATTATATTATAATTGCCAATTACATTCATCAATGAATGGTATTATCAATATAGTAGATGGTAACCCAAATTTTAAATATGATACACAAATTGGGTCACGTATCACTGGTTCGGTTGACATTAGTGGAAGTTTATTTGTAAACGAAATAAGTGGTGGTTTATTTTTAGCATCATCGTCAGTATATTATGGAGAGGGTACATTCCTAAGAAATATTCCTCGTTCGGCATTAACAGAAGATGCACTTATTAGTACTGAAATTAAAAGTGGTAGTGTAACTGCATCAGTTGCACCTGATTTTGGGTTTAAAGTAATTACACCATTTATTGGTTCTCAATTTGGTTCTCAATTTACAGGAAGTGTTGATGTAAGTGGAAGTGTGAGAGCATTTGCATTTATAGGTGATGGTTCACAAATTACAAATGTACAAGCAGCAGCATCTCCTTTAATAGCAAGTGGTTCAGCAACAGCATCAGTAACAAGTGGTGATACATTTATTGTAACAACTGGAGTAACTGGTTCTCAAATAGGTTCTCAATTTACGGGTTCGGTTTCTGTTAGTGGGTCTATATCAGCATTTGATATTATATCTACTGGATTTTTTGTTGGAGATGGTTCACAAATCACAAATGTACAAGCGGCAGCAGCACCATTCATTGGTAGTGGTTCAGCAACGGCATCGGTAGCAAGTGGTGATAGATTAGTAGTAAAAACTGATAAAACAGGTTCAGCGGTTGGTTCTGAATTTACTGGTTCAGTTTCAGTTAGTGGGTCTATATCAGCATTTAATATTGTATCTACTGGATTTTTTGTTGGTGATGGCTCTCAAATCACAAATGTACAAGCGGCAGCATCTCCATTGATAGCAAGTGGTTCGGCAACGGCATCGGTAGCAAGTGGTGATACTTTTAGAGTAATAACGGCACCATCATCTGGTTCATTCCAATCACAATTTACATCATCGGTAGCAATTAGTGGTTCGGTAACTGCATCACTATTCATAGGTGATGGTGGTGGATTATTTAACATTCCACCAGATGCGATTGAAAACTTGGAATTATTTAAAATTAATTCTGGTTCTGGTATAGCAATTATTGACCCTAATAAGTTAGATGTAAACGTACCAATTACAGCATCTCGTTTTGATGGTGATGGTAGTGGATTATTTAATATTCCACCAGAAGCATTGGATGATTTACAAATTGATAGAATTCAGTCTGGTTCATTTGAAGCAGTAATTTCACCAAATAGAGGATTAGAAATTGGAGCTAGAACGTTTGTATCTGGTAACTTAAGTGTTAGTGGGTCATTGTTTGTAACTGGTGGTAACGTAGTAGTTTCGTCTGGTTCATCATTTGTTGGAGATGGTAGTGGATTAACAAATATTAATATTGCAAACTTATCATTTGAAACATCACTATTACAATCAGGCTCTGCAATAGCTAGAATATCTCCAAATTTTGGATTTGTAGTAAATACATCATCTTTAATTGAGGGTAATTTAGTAGTATCAAACCAAATAACAGCAAGTAATTTAATATTCGCACCATTATTTACTGGTTCATTCTTAGGTACTTATAATTTTCAAGGAGTAGGACCTACCGCATCTGCAGAATATGATATCCTACGATTTGATGAAAATAGAGGATATTTTGTACCTCAACCTGAAACATCTTTAACTGAAACGGTATCATTTAATAGTGTAAGTGATTTAACTATCGTACACAATTTAGGTATAAGATACCCAATGGTACAGGTTTATGCAACTGGTTCTGAAGACCAAATATTGCCTGGTCAAATAATATCAATCAATGATGATACAATACAAATTAAATTTGCTGGATTAACATCTGGACATGTTGTAATTGGTAGTGGTGGTTCATTAATTAATGGTACGATACCGGGAGATAGAGTATTTGGAGAAGTTCTTTCCGCATCTTTTGCTGTTAGAGCTGCAACTGCGGATGCTGTAACTGGATTCGATTCAGCATCTTTAGCAAATTTATCAGCATCATTAGGTGATGCAGGTCAATACGTTAAGAATAATCAAACATCTTCAATGGCTGTGTTTAGTGCAGTAAGTTCTTCTTACGCATTAACTGCATCATATGCATTAAATGGTGGTACTGGTGGTGGAACTGATTTGTTTGTGTATTATACAAGTTCATTAGTAAAATCACAAACTGCAAAAATTAACTTTAGTGGTAGTGGTGTAAATGTTACACCATCTGGTTCTGATGGTGTATTGGTAACCATATTAGGTGGTGGGGGTAGTGGTACTGGTGATTTACTTAGTTCACAAACTTCTTCAATGTTAGTTGGAACTGCTTCATTAGCATTCACAGCATCATACGCTCTTTACGCTCTAAATGCGGAAGGAGTAAATACGGCATCATTCTTACAAGTAAATAAAGATAGTAATATTAATGCAAACTTAACTATTAGTGGTAGTTTGGGTGTGAGTGGAAGTATTACATCAGCAACTAATTTATTTTTAACAAATTTACCAACTGGTTCATCTGAAGAAGTTGTAATTTGGAATAGTGTAACAAAAAGATTAGAAAGAAGAAACGTAGCAGCAGCTGTTGGTTCTTCTGGAACTGGTGGTACTTCTGGTTTTGATGGTTCATCTGGTTCTTCAGGAACTTCTGGAACTTCTGGTACAAGCGGAATAGATGGCTCAAGCGGTTCTTCTGGAAGTAGTGGTTCATCAGGAACAAGTGGTGTAGATGGTTCATCTGGTACAAGTGGAAGTAGTGGAAGTAGTGGAAGTAGTGGTTCATCAGGAACATCAGGAACTTCTGGTAGTAGTGGTAGTAGTGGAACATCCGGTAGTGGTGGAACTTCTGGTTCATCTGGTACAAGTGGAAGTAGTGGTACATCTGGTACAACTGGAAGTAGTGGTACATCAGGCTCATCTGGAAGTAGCGGCTCAAGTGGTTCAAGCGGTTCAAGTGGAAGTAGTGGTTCATCTGGTACAACAGGTTCATCAGGAACTTCTGGTTCATCAGGAACTTCTGGTTCATCAGGAACTTCTGGTTCATCAGGAACTTCTGGAACTAGCGGAACATCAGGAACTTCTGGAACATCAGGAACTTCTGGTTCATCGGGAACTTCTGGAAGTGGTGGTTCTTCTGGTACAAGTGGAACTTCTGGTTCAAGCGGAACTTCTGGAAGTAGTGGTTCATCGGGAACATCTGGTACTAGTGGAAGTGGTGGTACATCAGGAACTTCTGGAAGTGGTGGTACTAGTGGTAGTGGTGGTTCTTCTGGAACTACTGGTACGGGTGGTACATCTGGTTCAAGCGGTAGTGGTGGTTCTTCGGGAACATCTGGTACGAGTGGAAGTGGTGGAACTTCTGGTTCAAGCGGAAGTGGTGGAACATCTGGTTCTTCCGCAACCGCTGGTACGGGTGGTACATCAGGTTCTTCTGGTACATCTGGAAGTGGAGGTTCGGCAGGAACTTCTGGAACATCGGGAACATCTGGAAGTGGTGGTTCATCTGGAACTTCTGGTAGTGATGGTGTAAGTGGAACATCAGGTACATCAGGAACTTCTGGAACAAGCGGTTCTTCTGGAACAAGTGGTACAACGGGTTCGGCTGGTACAAGTGGAACTTCAGGTTCTTCTGGAACAAGTGGAACTTCAGGTACAAGTGGCTCGGATGGTTCATCAGGAACTTCTGGTTCTTCTGGTTCTTCTGGAACTACGGGAAGTAGTGGTACTTCTGGTAGTAGTGGTACTTCTGGTAGTAGTGGAACTGCTGGTTCGTCTGGAACTAGTGGTAGTAGTGGTACGAGCGGTACTACGGGTTCATCGGGAACTTCTGGAAGTAGTGGTTCATCAGGAACAAGTGGTACTGATGGTACAAGTGGTACATCTGGTTCAAGCGGTAGTAGTGGTACTTCTGGTACAACAGGTTCATCGGGAACTTCTGGAAGTAGTGGTTCATCGGGAACAAGCGGTACTAATGGTACGACAGGTACTGGTGGTACATCAGGAACTTCTGGTTCATCAGGAACTTCTGGTACAACTGGTTCTGATGGTACATCTGGTTCAAGTGGAACTTCTGGTTCTGATGGTACATCTGGTTCAAGTGGAACTTCTGGTTCTACGGGTACGGATGGTACTTCGGGTACAACTGGTTCTCATGGTACATCTGGTTCATCGGGAACTTCTGGTACTGATGGAACTTCCGGCACAAGCGGTTCTTCTGGGTCAACTGGTACTGATGGTACTTCAGGCACAACAGGTTCAAGCGGAACTTCTGGAATAGATGGTACATCAGGAACTTCTGGAACTGATGGTACTTCTGGAACTGATGGTTCGTCTGGTTCAGCAGGTAGTAGTGGTACTTCTGGTACACAAGGAACATCTGGTTCAGATGGAACTTCTGGTTCAAGCGGAACAAGTGGTTTGGATGGAACGTATTTTGGTTCATCGGGAACATCAGGAAGTTCTGGTAGTAGTGGAACTTCTGCAACAAGTGGAACTTCTGGTAGTAGTGGAACTTCTGGTTTAGATGGAACTTATTTTGGAAGTAGTGGTACTTCTGGAGTATCTGGAACAAGCGGTTCAAGCGGTACGTCTGGTTCGACTGGTACAGATGGTACATCAGGTACAACAGGTACATCAGGAACTTCTGGACAAGATGGAACATTCTTTGGTTCATCTGGAACTGCTGGAACAAGTGGAACTTCTGGAAGTAGTGGAACTTCTGGTTCTACTGGTACTGATGGTACATCAGGAACTTCTGGACAAGATGGAACATTCTTTGGTAGTAGTGGAACTACGGGTACAAGCGGAACATCTGGTTCTTCGGGTTCTTCTGGTTCAACTGGTACTGATGGAACTTCTGGTTCTTCGGGAACTTCTGGACAAGATGGAACATTCTTTGGTTCATCTGGAACTGCAGGTTCTTCAGGAACATCTGGTGCTGGAACTTCTGGTAGTAGTGGTACATCGGGCACATCAGGAACTTCTGGACAAGATGGAACATTCTTTGGTAGTAGTGGAACTGCTGGTTCATCGGGAACATCGGGAGCTGGAACTTCTGGAAGTAGTGGTGTAAGTGGAACTGATGGCACATCTGGAACTTCTGGTTTAGATGGAACTTTCTTTGGTTCATCTGGAAGTAGTGGTTCTTCAGGAACATCTGGTGCTGGA
>Ga0222712_10004321_pt1 | contig 14935 bp, 10 predicted proteins | sample C33_657DmetaG_FD_165043 | JGI IMG/M metagenome (GOLD analysis project Ga0222712, IMG submission 165043) | Estuarine water microbial communities from San Francisco Bay, California, United States - C33_657D | ecosystem: Environmental > Aquatic > Marine > Unclassified | place: USA: California... | reverse complement strand
TTAAGAGTCGAGAGACCGAGAGACTCCACGTCATCGTCCTCGAACGAGCGACTGGTCGAATGGTCGAATGTCCGAATGGTCGAACGATTCCTATTGAAACACGCTCGAGCGAGAGGAAAACAAAAAGGGCCGTCGAGCGCGCGCGCCAGCGGCGCGTTCTCGTGATGTCGAATTGCGTCGACGTTGAGGACGTCGAGCGCGTCGCTCGAGCGCGAGCCGCGGCGGCGACGTCCACGACATCATCGACGACATCATCGACGACGTCAGCGTCATCGACGCTATCGAGGGCAAATGTCCGAATGGTCGAATGGTCGAATGTCCGAATGGTCGAATGTCCGAATGTCCGAATGTTCGAATGTCATAATGGACATACCGTCCACCTGAGAATTACGACACGCCCGTGGAGACATAAAATCATAACGACCTGTACACACGTTCTCTTGACCTACGAACGGTCGAACGGTCGAACGGTCGAACGGTGGAACGGTGGAACGGTGGAATGTCCGACCGACCACCCCTCCGCCCATCGCTTACTGGCGCACCGATCGCGCGCGATCGCGATATCGAAACACCGCGCGATCGCGCACGCGCGCGGGCGAACGGGGGGGAGTCAACGGGAAAAACGGTAAAAGGCGTGATGTTCGCGCGATTCCTCGCGAAAGTCGCGTCGCAGGCGAATCGAGCACACTCGAGGGCGGCGTCGTCGGCGCGCCAGGCGGTAGGGTTCGCGTCGGGGGCGATCGCGACGGCGACGTGCGCGTCGGCGAGCGAAAGCGACCACGGGTTACACCCGCCGTCGTACGCGTGGCCACACGACGGGGTGTTTTCGTCCTACGACCACGCGGCGATTCGTCGCGGGCATCAAGTGTACACGCAAGTGTGCGCGGCGTGTCACTCGGCGTCGTTGCTGTGCTACCGGAACTTGGTCGGCGTCGCGTACACGGAGAGCGAAGCGAAGGCGATCGCGGAGGAGATTGAGATCAGAGATGGCCCGAACGATGAAGGGGAGATGTTTGATCGTCCAGGGAAGCTGAGCGATAGGATTCCTGGGCCGTACGCGAATGAAGAAGCGGCGAGATTCGCGAATAACGGGGCGTACCCGCCGGATTTGTCGTTGATCACCAAGGCGAGACACGACGGGCAGAATTACGTGTTCGCGCTGTTGTTGGGGTATCGCGAACCCCCGGCGGGGGTGGAGGTGAGAGAAGGTTTGCATTATAATCCGTATTTTCCCGGTGGGGCGATCGCGATGCCGAAGATGTTGGTGGATGGGGGAGTGGAGTACGACGACGGCACGCCGGCGACGGCGACGCAAATGGCCAAGGATGTGACGACGTTTTTGGCTTGGGCGGCGGAGCCAGAAATGGATGATCGTAAGTTGATGGGTGCAAAGTGGATGACTGCTTTGGCGTTGGTGCTCGTGCAGGCGGTGTATTACAAGAGATGGACGTGGTCGTCGCTCAAGTCGAGAAAGCTCGTGTTTGACGTCGTGCGTTAAACGGCGCGCGAGCGCTCTACTCTAGTTAACACAGCCCCGCACTTTAAACACACACTGAAGACAAATACAAATAGATGCACGTCGACGGCTTTTGTTTTATATAAACAACTCTATTTTCTACGTTTTGGGTTTCGATTTCAACGCCGTCCACTTCCATTCGACGCCGGCGCCGGCGTTCGAGGCGTCCTCATCGAACTTTTCCCCTTTCGCTCTCGCAATCTCCGCTAATTCGTCTAACGATGCTTTAGCCTGTAATTTTGCCGCATCGTGCGCGTCTATGGCTTCGCTCGCCACTCGTTGCAGCGTCCGCGCGTCGCCTTCGTGCCCGAGGAGCACGAGCAGTTCCAACAGTTCGCCAACCTCTTCGAGCGTCCTCGCGATGGGCATCAAATTCATAACGTGCTTCGCCAGATCACGCTCTTCCGTCGGCGATCCCGCGCGCAAGCCACTTCGATTATTTTTGTTCTTCTTCTTATCCTTCTTTTTGCGCCCGCCCACGGTGGACGCCACCGAAGTCCCGCTCGCCGCCGACGTAAACCCGGTGCGGTCGGTGTACGCGCTCATATCGCTCGCTAAACTCGGCGCTTCACTCGCGCCGTCATCCATACCGTCTTCGAAATCACCTGAATTTGGACGACCACCGAGCGCCGACCAGTCGGCGCCGACCAGCCCGACGAAATCTGGCGCTCGCGCTCGATGTTTCATCAAATCTCTCAGACGCGCGGCGTACTTTTCCGCGCGTGCTCTGTTTTCCTTAAACGTCTCCAAGTGTTCCACGGCAGCGCCCGCTGCCGCGGGAGCGATGGTGGTTTCCATCAAATCCCCACGATCGTTGGAGTAGGCCGCGATGTAGGCTTCGCGCCACGCTCGAGCGACGGAGAAGAGCTCGACAGCGCGATCGACGTCTCGCACGTACGTTAACGCCACACGCGCAGCCGCGAAAGGGTCCGTCATGACGAGTGACTCGCACAGTTCCTCAGCGATCTCACGCCGAGCTTTGGCGGGCAAGTTCAATCGACTAGCGAGCATCATCGCTTGCGGCCAGGATGAACCGTCGCGGTAGGCATGCAGCGCGCCGGCGACGTCGCCGGCGGCTAGACGCGCCACGGCGGCATCGTCGTGACGCATCGACGCCGATAACGAATCGGCGTGCTTCAAAAATAGTGCAGCTCGAGCATCTTTCATGCCGAGTCTCGAAGCCTCATGGAGGGCGTGCGGGAAGAGCTTGTGCGCCGCAGAGAGCGCTCCGGCGTTTTCAACATCGCCGTCGAGCAAGTACTCAGTGATGGCCTCTTCGAAGCGCCTCAGGCGCTTGGCGATCTCGGCGCAGCGCGCGTGCTCGCGCATAGACTGGAGTTCTTGTAATTCCGGGACGTACTCCCCGGGATCCATTTGCGCGTGCTGCGCGACGAGGTAGGCAAGCGACAAATCGTACGTGCCGAGCGCGGAGGCGTACAACTTCGGACCGCCAACCAAGAACAACAAGTGCTTCAACGCCGCCGCGGCGTCGACGTTGCGGGGTGCATCCTTCGCAGTGGAACTCGAGACGATCATAGCGTTCTTGGCCGCCTCGTCGAGCTCGCGTTCGCGCAAGACGGCGACTCGACGTAACGCCGCGCCGAGGTCTGGATCGTCGCCCGAAGCGTACGACGTCAGCACGGCAAGTTCCCATCGACCTCCAGTGTTGTGCGCCTCGATGGCGCGACGAATCGCCGCGCTCACTTTGTCCACTTTTGCGCTCAAGTCACGGTCGGCGTCGAGCTTGGCGACGCGCGGTGGGTATAGCCGCACGAGCTCTTCGTAAATTCCACCCGAGGCGGTGACGTCGTCGTCACCGAGCGCTTCGAGGAGCTCCATCACCGCGTCCGCAGAATCCACATCTCGCACGAACGCTTCGGCGGCGTCGATAAAATTCGGCCACCCGTAATCGACGATTAAGTTTAAATCCACGCGTTGCTTCGCCGCGAGGGCGAAAGCGTCGGCGTAGCGCCCGGCGCGCAGCGCGCACGCCACCGCCGGCAGCACCAACGTCTTGGGCGCGACGGTTTCCAAATTTCCCCTTGGCATTTGCAGCACCACGTGCGTGGTGCCCGGCGCACACGCGATGATACGCGCGCCTTCTTCAACTTGCCTCGTCGTCGCGTCAGCATCGGTTTTCGCAGCGTCCGGGCGCATCGCGCGGCGCATGCGTAAATGCAAATCGTCAAATGCCAGTTCTCCCATTCGAGCGCCATCCGCCGCCGAACGTTCGTGGAGCCAATGACCTATGTGCTCGTCGCCCTCGGCGACGACTGCGGTATTGCGCGCGCGCGCGCCGTTCTTCAGCAAGTCGTCGATTTCGGCGACGAAGAGTTGATGAGCTCGGGTGACGTAGGCGACGCGGGTCGTCACAGCGGCGGTTTTTGGCGCCATAACCGCCGCACTCGCGTCGGCATCAGTCACCTCGCATCCGTCCGCGGGAAAAGCGTGAAGCGCAAAAGAAGTCACTGTTGATGCGATGGGAATATCCCCGAGCTTGAGATTCCCGCGCGCGTCTAAAGTGACGAGCGCGAGAGCGTCGGCATCAGCGCCGATGGCCACGGCTCGAGCGGAGACAATTTTCTCGCCACCGTTGATATTTGGAACGCCAAATCCCGATACCAGCGCAGCTTCGGCAAATTCTTCGCCGCCGTTTGCGGCAGCGTCGCTCGAGCGCACGGCATAGACGCGAGATGAATCGCGCGCGATGAAATACGCGACGCCGCGACTCGCCGTCATCGCCATGCCGATGGCTTCGGGAACGACCCGTTTGCTCACCGCGCCATCACCGCTCGCCGCGACGATCAATATTTCACTCGCACCGTCCACGTCGACGTTGCGCTTTATAACGATGGCGACGTGTGCATCGTCGACCCACGCGATGTGCTCCATGGCTGCGCCCGACGCCGCGGCGAGCGCGACGTCGTTCGCGGCGGTGCCCGAGTGCGTCTCCCCAGGGATTTCAACATCCGTCCATCGATCCCACGTCGCCGCGCGTTCGGAATCCGCGAAAACATCGGCGGTTCTTTCCCAATCCGTGCTCGCAACGCTCGTGACGAACGCCAAAGCGCCCGTGGAGAGCAACACGGCGACGGTTTCGCGTTCGCCGTCGTACGGCTGAAACGCGGCGGCGACGATGGGAGCGTCAAAAATCGCGCGCGCCGCGCACATTGGCGGCGGCACTGGCGTTCGAAACATCGGCGTGAGCATCAACGCGTCGCCATCGATCACCGCGCACGTCCCAACGTCGCTCGTCGTGGTTTCCCAAAACATTTGCATTCGCTCGATTAAGCCGAGCTCGGTGAAGACGTGAAACGCGTCCCCGCGTTCGGCGTCCCATTCAACCTTAACCTCGCCCTCTTCGGCGCTGTATCGCGTCTCGTGCTTTAAATACCAATGCATATTCGATCGCGTCCAAATTTGCACCGCGCGCTCGCGTTCGCGCGCGCCGTCATTCGTACGCGCCCCGACGCTCGTCGTCGATTCCCTTTCGCGCGCGACGACGACGGCGAGACACTGCGAATCGACGCTCCAACTCAACTCCTCAATCGTCCCATGATTTCCTTTTGGGAGCTCAAAATCCCCTCGAAGCAACCCATTTCGCTCGTAAAACACCACGCAATCCTTCCCTTCATCTTTCGCTCGCGCCGCGCACGCGATCAGCGCCCCGCGCGGCTGCCACGCCAACGGCGTCCCGCGTTTCGAATTCCCTCTCGAAATCTCCGCCGCTCTTGTGTCATTTCCCCGTTTCACTTTCGCTCGCTCGCACGTGGACTCTCGTTCGCCGTCGACGCCGCGAAACACGCGAACGACCGCCGTCGCCGTCGCGTTCGCCCGCGACGCGGCGCACGCGAAATACTCCCCATCTGCGCGCCAACTCGCGCTCGCCCTAAATTTTTTCCCTCTCTCGCATTCGCCTTCGCCTTCGCCTCGGCCGATTTGATTCAACTCGACGTCAAAGTCGTCGTCGTCCCCGAACGGCTCGTCGCTCGCGCACTCGCATTCGCCGTTCGCGCGCGTCATCACGATCACTCGCCCATCGAGCGTGATCGCACACGCCCTATCGCCCACGCGCGCTTCGACGTAGCACGAAACGCCGTTGATGACGTCGCCATCGATCGTCACATCGCCATCGACGGCGTCGACGCGAGCGATTTCCCCGGTGACGAACGCCAACGTGAGCGCCGAGGACAACGCGTTCGACGCCACGCCCGCGATCGCGGCGTTCGGGACGTCATCGCTCGAAATGAAATCCGCGCTCGTTCGTCTCCTCGGTGCGAGCCAGGAATGGGTCGACGTGTTCCAGAGACGCGCGAACGCGGCGACGCGTCGAAGCGCGTCGTCTGAAGAGGCGTCGACGACGACGCACGCCGCGAAGACGTCGAGCGTTGATGCGTCTTCATCGATGTCGACGTCGAAAGCGAACGTGCAAAACCACAGGCGTTGGTCGACGTCGAGGGCGATGCGCGACGACGCGAGGCGACAGATGCGCGCGTTGCGCATCGGGAGCCGAGAGGCGGCGGCGTGTGGCGTCTGGTGATGATTGATTCGATGATTGATTCGATGATGACATCGACGAGTGATTGGATGATTGATTGGATGATTGATTGGATGATTGATGATGATTGATGATGATGAAAGATGAATGACGATGATGAATGAAATACAGTACTAGTACAGTACAGGTACCGTGAATGAATACAACGCGAGCTGCGTGACTGACTGACTGACTGCAAAACATCATTCGTCGACGATTCATCGGCATCACGCGTGCGTGATCGACGACGATCGTCAGTGCGAAGCATTATTCATCATTCATCGTCATCATAGGCGTCGAGAGGCGAACGCATCACACTCGCATTCTTTTGTTTTTTCATGGCGTCCGCGAACGAGGACAAGTACAACGTGATTGAATCCACGGCGGCGGCGTCGCGGAACGCCACCGCGATCGCGGAGGTGTGTTACGAATATTTTAGCGCGAACGCGCGTTTTGCATCGAAAACGCACGACGTGTTGGAGTTAGCGTGCGGCGCGGGCGCGCACGCGGTCGAAGTGGGCGCGAAATGCCGGGACGGCACGCGGAGCTATCGACCGAGCGACGTGACGTCGGACGCGTTCGAGGACATCGAGCGCGCGATCGCGCAAAGAGTTGAAGAACACGGAGGAAACGTGCGCGAACCGGTGGTGATCGATATGGCGACGTTTGAACCGGAAAGCGAGTCGTTGGACGGCGTCGTCGCGGTGAACGCGGCGCACGTCGCGAGCGCGAGAGCGGTCGATGGGATGTTTCGAGGAAGCGCGAAAGGATTGCGCTCGGGGGGGGTGCTTTTGATTTATGGACCGTTTAAAGATGAGGATTTGGTGTCGCGAGATGGGTTTCGGTCGGATGGCGATCGAGCGTTCGACGCCGCGCTGCGCGTTCGCGACGCCGAGAATTTCGGGTTGGTTTCGGTGCAGAGGATGGATGCGTACGCGAGCGCGCACGGACTCGCGCCCGTGGCGAGGAAAGAGATGCCGGCGAATAATTTGACGTTGGTGTACTCGAAGCCGTGAGATGGCATTGAACGTCGCGTCGAGGGCTAGAAGGCTAAACGAGCTACGAGCTACGCGCTACGCTATTGTAATAGAATTCATAGACATGGACGAAATCAAAGTAGGCTCGCGACCGAAGCGGCGACGGCGGCGCGTTGACGCTTAGATAGCCGAACACGGACACCGCCGACGTTGAGCGCGGTCGCGTCGGCGTCGGCGATGTCTTCGGCTTCGTCGGCGTCGCTCGCGCGAGCGCTCTGGAGCGCTTCGTCGTCGCTCGCGTCTGATGCGGCGGCGGGAGGAATCAAAACCGACCTCGGCGCCGAGATGAACGACGACACGCCGGACGTTACTCGAACCTTGACGCTTTCGACGGTCATAAGCTCGTCGTGGCTCACGCCAGGGACGACGCCGATGGGCGACGGAGTCCAATTTGAGACGCGTTCCCATCGGGAGTCGCGTTTGCGCTTGCGACCAGCCGCCATGGACGCCACGAGCGCGGCCTGCGCCGCCTTGGCTTGTTCGAGAGAATTCACTAAAGTGGGGTGTCGCGCCGCCGCGCTCGCGGCCATGGCATCCTTCGACGCGCCCACGAGCTTTTGCACGACGCGCACGAAATGCTTCGCCGACGCGCTCGCGCCGACGTCGTTGGTCCAGCGCGCAGCGGCACGCGTCAACGCGCCTTCGACGCCACGTTTTTGCTCATTTATCGCCAAAAATTCGCTCGCCATGTCGCACATGAGCATCACTTCCGCCCAATCGCGCTCGCCGCAGGCGTTGCTGATATCACGAACGCGCGCTTCAAACAACTCGGTGAATAATCCCGGCCACTTGTGACACAACCGCGACAACGTCGGCCGCCAGTCGCGCTCGTCTACGACTTCCTTTGGCACACCATCGCCGTCGTAATAGATGTTCTTTCCAACGATCGGCCAAGACTCTAAAGCTTCGACTAAGACGTGCGACGCGCCCTTTGGACACATCGTCGCCAATTCCCCGAGTAACATTCGTCTACTCGATCGTCGTAATCGCACAATCGACGTCTCTCCGGCGCGCTTTTCATCGTCGCTTTCCGACGACTCTGGCGCGAGCTTCGCGTTTATCGCCGCCAGTCGCCCCATGGCCTCTATCCCGCACAACCCCGCGATTTTTCGTCGCACGTCGGCGCTCGCTCGCGTAAACGCCTCGCGCTGCGGCTCCCAATACGCTCGTCGACACCACGCCAACGCCATAGTCGCCCCTCGTCTCAGCGCCCTAAGCGTCGGCAACGCGTCGTGCGTCGCATCGTGTCGCAAATCCACCAATTCTCGCGGCAATCCAATCTTCGCCGCGAGCGTCGCCACCGGCGCCGCGAATCTCCCTTGGCTCGTATCCGTCGCCCCATTCACCAATCGCACGATCGTCGCCGCTAACGCCAACGTCGTGACGGTACAATCCCTTTCCTCATGCGTCCTATGCATGGCCTCGGTGAGCGAGGCGGTGATATCCACCGCGAGCGGCGCTCGTCCTCGCGCGCGCCACGCGCGCGCCACGCCCAGCGCGCGCTCGCGCGTCTCCTCGTTCTCACGACCCCGTGCTTCGTCGTCTTCTTTCGCGAGCGCGTCGGCGACGGCGCGCCATTCGCGCGTCGTTCGCCACGGCACCAGTCTCGCGCTCATCTCGCGCGCTCGGCGTCGAAGCGATTTCGATTCGATTCGATTGTAATTCGATTCGATTCGGTGACGGCGGCGTGCTCGCGATGGGATCAGAACGATGACGATGCGAACGCGCGCGCGTTCGACGGCGACGAGCGAAACCACGGGCTCGCGCGAAAACAAAATATATCTATTCACCCCGTCTCCGCCCTCGTCTTCGTCGATCGATCGCGAGTGACGATCGAGGACGATGTTCGTGGAATTAATGACGTGCAATTCGCGCGGCAATGCGCGACGCTCGCGAATCGGCGCGTTCGCGATCGTTCGATGGACGCTCGCGACGACGACGACGACGGGGAAATCAACGTCGATATTTCCCAAAAAAATACGCGCACGCGGTCGTCGCCATCGACGACGGCGCTCGACGCGCACGCGCGAGCGATCGCGTGCGATTCCATCGCGTGCGCGCGCGTCGATGCGCACGCGCGTGCGGTGCGAGACCGTGCGATGATGGATGCGATGGAATCGCACGCGATCGCGCGCGACACCGCGGAGGCGTTGGAACGAGCGATTGGAATTATGACGACAATGACGAGGACGTCCGCGACGTCGTCAGCGACGACGACGACGACGACGACGACGACGATGGGCGACGCGACGCGATGACGATTCGTTCGAATTCGCGCATCGACGCGCGACGCCGTTCGGGGTCTACCAGACCTTACGAATCGACGTGTATACGAACCGTATGTCCGAGTATTGTATATATCACGGCACGACATCGCCCTCCTTCGCACGAATAAATCGCACATACTCGGACATTCGACACATACACCGTAAAGGGTGACGACGCGCACACCGACGACGCGAGCGTCACTTCGCGATGTCTCGCGCGTTCGCCGCGCGAGCGACGCTGACGCTGACGCCGATGACGACGAACGCCAATCGCGCGCGCGTTCGCGCGAAGGCTATGTCATCGCGCGATTGGTTTTGGCGCGAAAGCGCGATGAAAATCGCACGGCGCACGCGCACGTCCTCATCCAAGGCATCGAAAGCGCCGAAGGGCTCGGGCAAGGCAACGGTCAAGGCGACGGGATCGACGAACGATGTCGAACGCATCGTCGACGTGGAGCTCGCGAGCGAGGCGAAAACGTCGTATTTATCGTACGCGATGTCAGTGATCGTCGGTCGAGCGCTCCCGGACGCGCGAGATGGGTTGAAACCTGTGCATAGACGGATATTGTACGGGATGCACGAGCTCGGCGCGCGAAACGCGACGCCGCATAGGAAATGCGCGAGAGTGGTGGGGGATGTTCTGGGGAAGTACCATCCGCACGGTGATGGGAGCGTGTATGAAGCGTTGGTGAGGATGGCGCAGGATTTTAGCATGTCGTCGACGTTAGTGGATGGGCACGGGAATTTTGGGAGCTTGGATGACGATCCGCCGGCGGCGATGAGGTACACGGAGTGTCGATTGAGTAAGCTCGCGGAGCAAGGGTTACTTGGGGATATTGGGAATGAGTGCGTGGATTTTACGGAGACGTTTGATGGGAGCCAGATGGAGCCGGTGGTTTTGCCGGCGCGCGTGCCGAATTTATTAATCAACGGAGCGAGCGGCATCGCCGTCGCCGTGGCGACGAATATGGCGCCGCATAACTTGAGCGAGGCCGTGGATGCGATGTGCGTTTTGGCGCAGAACCCCAAGGCGACACTAGAGGATTTAATGAAGCATCTCCCGGGGCCGGATTTCCCCACCGGAGGCGTGGTGACAAATCACGAGGATATTAAGGAGATTTACAAAACGGGCAAGGGCGCGTTGACGCTGCGCGGGCGGGCGAAGATTGAGTATTCAAGTAAGAAAAGCATGGATCGCGATGCGATCGTAATCAGTGAGATTCCTTATCAAACCAACAAGGCGAGTTTGGTGGAGCAAATCGCCGAACACGTGAACGCAAAAACCATCGAAGGCGTGAGCGACATTCGCGATGAAAGCGATCGCGATGGCATGCGTGTGGTGATTGAAATCAAGCGCGGCCACGACGCGGTGAACGTTTTGAACGCGCTTTACAAGAAAACCAGACTCGAAGTGAAGTATTTCGTCAACAACGTGTGCTTGCTCGACAACAAGCCGACGGTGATGTCGCTGCACGACATACTCGACACGTTCATTAAGTTTCGCGTGCTGACCATCGAACGCCGATCGAAATTCGCCCTTCAAAAGGCGCAAGATCGCAAGCACTTAGTGGAGGGCTACATCGCAGTATTGTCCGATGCCGATGGGGTGGTGAAAATCATTCGAAGTTCAAAGGATGCTGCGAGCGCTGCGAAGCTGTTGCGCGAGTCTCACGGTTTGTCTGAAATTCAAGCCGACGCGATACTCGCCATGCCCCTCCGCCGCTTGACCAGTCTCGAGGCGGACAAGTTGGATTTGGAAATAAAGGAACTCAGAGATGAAATTAAATATTACGAAGGGTTACTGAATGACAAGAGCAAAGTTGTGCAAGTGCTCGTGGAAGAGGCGCAAGCGGCGAAGGCGGTGTTTGCAAAGCCACGCAAGACGACGCTCGAAACCGTCACCGTGCAACCCAACGTGGAGGAAGAAGAGCCGCCGAAGGATACCATTATGATGCTGTCTTCTCGAGGATACGTCAAGCGTATCGCTCCCGAGGCGTTTGATATGCAACACCGACGCACTCGCGGCAAGCGCATGAGCAAGCTTCGCGGCGGCGACGAGTTGAGTCAAACCGTGCACTGCAAGGACAGTGATGAAATTTTGTTTTTCTCCGACCGGGGTCGATTACAAAGGATCTCGGCTAGAATGATTCCGCAATCAGAGTTAAATACCATCGGCGTTCCGGTGACGAGCTTGCTGCCGACGCTCGCGAAGCGCAACCAAACGGTGACGGCGATGTTGGCGACGAGCAAGAAGGCCACAGAGGTGAGCGACGACCAAGTCATCGTGATGTTAACCAGCCAAGGCAAAGTATCCGTCGCCGCCGCTAAGTCGCTTCTCGGGGGGCAAAAAGGCAAAACCGTCATCAAGATGGACAAAGGCGATCGGCTGACGCAAGTGCTCTTCGCGCGCACATCAGATCACATCTTCTTCACCGGACAAGGCGCCGATGACGAAAAGGCGATGGTCATGCACTGTAAAGTAAGCGATTTCCGCGTAGTGCGCGCGGCGTGCCGACCCATCATGGGGATGAAGTTTCCGGGTGACAAAACTCAAGCGGAAATCAGGGCGGAGAACAAGGCGGAGGAAGACGAAGGCGAAGATGAAGATGAAGACGCGGTTGACGACGACGAGGAAATTCTCCCGCCTCGAACGGCAGGCATGGTACTCATCACCGACGAACGATTGCAGCGCTCCGACGAACATGGTCCATGGATTTTGTACCTCACCAGCAGCGGTAAGGGCAAGCTCGTGTCCGCGACGTCGTACCGCCTGCTCAGTCGTGGCTGTGCTGGCGTCACGTGCATGAAGTTCAAAAACAAGGAGGACGCCCTCGCCGCCATCGCCATCGTCGACCGCATCGGCCCCGACGTCACTGATGAAGTCTTCATTAGCACGACAGCTGGTCTCGCCAATCGCCTCTCCGTGAACGACATCCCTACGCGCGCGTTACCGAATTCCCAAGGCGCGAACATTATTCGACTGGATGAAAACGACAAAGTGAAATCTGTGAACGTCATCGCCGCCGACGATTTCCTCAGCGCCTAGCTCACCGTTGTCATCACCGCACCGCATTTATATTTCATCATTCAATGCTACTTTCGTCGTCTCGCGCGATCTCGCGATCTCGTCGCGATCGCTTGAATCACTCGTTTCGCGCTCGAGTCGTCTTGAGTCGCGAAATACGTCTTCAACCAGCCGCCAGCCGCCAAACTATCGCCATTTCTCGCTCCTCGCAAGTCGGTTTCGCGCGTGTCGATCGCCATGTCGCTCACGCCGTTAGAACAAAAAATGGAAATCAAGCGCGCGACGACGATGCGCGGCAAGCGCGAGCTCGCGTCGCGCGCACCCAAGAACTTTGAAAAAAGTGGCAAAACCACCCTGATGCTGCACGGCGCGACGACCAGCGCGACGCTTAAGTCCCTCCTCGCCGATCTGGCGTCGATCAAGCGCGACGAAGCGCACAAGATGACGAGGAAAAATCCAAACGTTCGACCGTTCGAAGGCGGCGGAGAGACGTCGCTGGAGTTTTTTGCCAAGAAAGCGGACGCCGGGTGCTTCGCGTTGGGAACGCACCAGAAAAAGCGGCCGCACTGCGTCACGATCGGACGATTCTTCGATTATCACCTGTTCGATTGCGTGGAGATGTTAGTGACGGGATATAAAAGCATGAGAGAGTTTGGAGGCGCGAGCGCTGGGGCGGTGGCGGGGAGCAAGCCGTGCTTGTTGTTTCAGGGCGACGACTTTGAGACGCACGAAGGGTTGAAGCTGGCGAAGAATATATTGGCGGACATCTTTCGCGGGCGCGTGGTGGATCGGATTAATTTAAAGGGCATCGATCGCGTGATCGCGTGCACAGCGCTGACCAACCCCGGGGGGGAGCCGGTGGTGATGTTTCGTCAGTACGTGATCAAGTATAAAAAGTCTGGCACGCGGCTGCCGCGAGTCGAGTTGGTGGAGATGGGACCGAGATTCGATTTCACGTGTGCGCGCGTGCGACAAGCGCCGCCAGATGTAAAACGCGAGGCGTACGCGAAGAGCCGAGTGGCGAAGAAGCAAAAGAATGTGACGCAAGATGCGCTCGAAGGCAAGGTGGGACGGTTGTACGTGGAGAAGCAAACCGGATTCGAGTCGCTCGGCGCGGCGAAAATGAAAGGCATGAAGCGCGAGCGTCGCGCTGCCGCTGCGGAGAAGCAAGCGGAGAAGCAAGTGGAAAAGACAGCAATGGCGGAGGGGGACTCTGGTCGGTCGAAACGCGCCAAGGCGACGACGACGACGAATTGAACCGAAACAATGGCGCCGCCGACGACGGCGACGACGAATTGAACCGCAAAACTCGATTAGCGATGTAAAGACGATGCGAACGCAACATAGATTCAAATAGTATTCTTCTCGCACACGTGTCTCTCCAGAGCCGTCATCGTCGCTCGCCGCGTTCGCGCGCACCCGTCGTTCGACTCGCGAGCGCGAACGCTCGCCTCGCGAGCGCGAACGAACGCGTCGCGCCACACTCGCACGCGCGACGAACGACCGCGGGCGCTCGCGTTCGGTACCCATCTCAATCGACGACACGACGATGAACAAAGTGCTGTTCGCCGCTTTCGCGCTCGCCGCGACGATCGTCGCCACCAAGCTCTCAAAGGCTGCCGCGAGCGAGACGGCGCCGCCCAAGTTCACGCCACCGCCGACGAGCGTCAAACGCGAGGTGATCAAGTTCAAGATCGTCCCCAAAACGACGAGCGAGAATTGGGAACTGAAAACGGCCATCGACGCATGGCTCGCGCGCGAGAGCGCGGAGGTGAACATGTACGGCGACGCGCGCGGGACGAAGTATCAGTACGGCGACTCGCCGCTCGTGGACGCCAAGGGCGAACGAGCGAACGACAAATACGATTACATCGCTCACGCGCATCGAGATAGTAAACCGTGGGAGATTAAGTATCCCAAGCATTGGGGAAAGGAACCGATGATGCAAACGAGGGATTACGTGAAGCTGCCGAACGACTACGGGTTCGGCTCGAGCACGCTCGCGAGATGGATCGAAGAAAACATGGCCAAGGATGCCGCAGCAGCGGCGTTGAAAGCCGTGGGCGGAAAATGATAGACGCACTGGCGAGTAGTATGCATGTACATTGGTAATCAAATCGTATCGCGAACGAGCGCGCGAGAGAGTAAAAACAACGATCCCGTCTTCGTCGCCTCGTCGACCGCACCCTCCATTCTCGTCGACTCGTTCATTTCCCGATTCAATCCTCCGAAAAGAAATCAAACAACCCGCCGCCGTCACCGCCGCCGCCGCCGTCATCCATATCATCAAATTCGCCGTCGCCCGTGCCGAAATTCGTCGGCGCCGCGCCCGGCCCCGCGACGTCCCCCCCCGGCGCCGCCGCCCCGCCGCCTCCCCCGAACAAACCGCCCATCATTCGATGCCCTAAACTCGACCCCATCCCCCACGCGGCGCCTTGCGCCATCATCCCCCCGAACTCGCTCAACATCCCGCCTCGCCTCGGTTCTTCCGTCGTCGCCGGCGGAGGCGCTCGCGCCGGCCCCGCCACCGGTGCCGGTACGCTCGGATCGATC
>Ga0222712_10004320_pt1 | contig 14942 bp, 24 predicted proteins | sample C33_657DmetaG_FD_165043 | JGI IMG/M metagenome (GOLD analysis project Ga0222712, IMG submission 165043) | Estuarine water microbial communities from San Francisco Bay, California, United States - C33_657D | ecosystem: Environmental > Aquatic > Marine > Unclassified | place: USA: California... | reverse complement strand
GTTGTGACCCGTGAAAAGATTGAGAACGCTGCCAAGTTGTGCAAGGCTCATTTTGGTGACGAGAAGTATTTCAACCGTGAAGGTTGGGAGTATATTCTCAATAGTTTGGACGGCAAGCTTCCCATTGTTATCAAGGCGGTTGAGGAGGGTACGGTTGTTCCTATCAACAATGTGTTGATGACGGTTGAAAACACGGACAGTAAGTGTTTCTGGCTTACTAATTTTCTTGAGAGTCTACTATCTCAGGTTTGGTATCCACTGACGGTGGCGGCACTTTCCCGTGAAGTGAAGGTGAATATCAAGGAATATCTTGAGTTGACAAGTGATGGTGGACTTCTCAACTTCGGACTCCACGATTTTGGTTTCAGGGGCGCAAGCTCTTATGAGACGGCTGGTATTGGTGGTGCTGCTCATTTGATTAACTTCCTTGGAACTGACACTGTGGTTGCTATGGAAGTGGCGATGAACTACTACAATGCTAATCTTGATGGTTTGGCATACAGTGTGGCTGCTACTGAACACAGTGTTATGACGGCTCTTGGCGTGGACGGCGAACAGCAGGTTGTTGAGAGTTTGTTGAATGAATATCCTACTGGTATTCTATCGTGTGTGGCTGACAGTTACGACATCTACAACTTTGTGGACAACATTGTTGGTAAGGTGTTCAAGGATCGTATTTTGAATCGCAAGGGTGGTCCATTCGTTGTACGTCCTGACAGTATCACTCCTACCCATCAGACTCCAGAGGAGGAAATGGTTTGGATTATGGAGTCACTTTGGGACAACTATGGTGGCACCGTGAACAGCAAGGGATATAAGTTGATCAATCCGGCGGTGCGAGTGTTGTGGGGTGACGGAATTGACTTGGATGGTATCAAGAAGATTTTGTTTGCTGTTACCAAGGCTAAATTTGCCACTGAGAATATTGCTTGTTTTGGCATGGGTGGTGGGCTGTTGCAGAAGGTGAATCGTGATACTCAGCGGTGTGCTTTCAAGAGTTCGGCACAGTATCGTAATGGACAGTGGTACGATATTTTCAAGAATCCCAAGGATCAGAGCAAGGCATCCAAGAAGGGCAAGCTCAAGTTGACCAAGGTTGATGGCAAGTTCGTCACTGTTGGTGAGAATGATCCCGGCGAGGATTATTTGAAGGTTGTGTTTACGAATGGTGTGTTGGTCAAGGAAATTGATTTTGCCACCATTCGCACTAATGCTGCTCTGTAAGTTACACAAACTGGTTTGCGGTGATCCTTTTCAAAAAACCGCTCTTGACCTTCTGTAAACCCGTGGTACTATTAAAATATGATAACCAAAGACGTTACAGAAACAACTAATATTGAACGTACATATTGGTACGATATTAATGACAAAATGGTTGCTGATCATGAGAACATGGCAGCATATCTATTGGACGAAGGTATATTGGGTGTAACCTCGGCAGTTGACAGTTACAACGGTAAAGAATGTTTGGGATTGTGTATAAATATAAATGATTATTTAGTACCCTGTTCAGATGCTGAATCTGTAACCTACGATGAATTGCCAATTTTGTATGAATTGTATAAACAACGAAAGTATGATGGTGTTGCACAATTTGTAGCCGATAAACGGGGCGTTCCAAACAAACACTGGCGGGAAACATATGGACAATAATACCAAAGAAGTAATTGAAATGGCAATGTGTGTTATATTGATGATAGCAACAATATACATTATTAATCTATCCAACAGAGATTGAGTTATGAACAAAGCCAAACAGATTATCGTAATTCGGACTGATCTTCGCAATAGTCAAGGTCAAAAAGTTCGTACCGGCAAACTTATTGCACAAGCATGTCACGCTAGCATTGCATTTCTCACCAATCGGATCAAGAAAAACATTTCTTATCCAGAAGCATTGTGGTGGGTCAACTTGAGTCAAGCCGAAAAAGAATGGATCAATGGTTCATTTTTCAAAGTTGTGGTGGGCATTGACAGCGAAAAAGAACTGCTTGACATTTTGGAAAAAGCCCGTAGTATGAATGTAGAGGCTCAGTTGATTACTGATGCAGGTCACACCGAATTCAATGGTGTTTTAACCAACACTTGTTTAGCGTTGGGACCAGATTACAGTGACAAAATTGACCTCATAACTGGAAACCTAAAACTGTTGTAAATATATGATGAAAATTATTCTGGACGTGGCGAAAATTATTATGACTCTGATTGGCACACTTATTGGTATTGTGCTGTTGGTTATTGGAGTCAGTGCGTTGCTTGCACTGCCAGTCATGTGGTTGTGGAATTACGTAGTTCCATATCAGTTTGGTCTCAAGGAAATTGATTTTTTACACGCATGGGGTCTCAACGTGCTGTGTGGATTTATTTTCAAGAGTTCCGCCTACAAAGTTAATTCAAAAAAAGATTGACATTGTAACAAAAACCTATTATAATAATACCATGATTTCTATTTCATACTTCATCGTTCCGACCGTCATTTTTCTGGTGTTGGTCAAACTCAACACCAAACGTTGTTGGCTCACCGCTAAATCCTATAATAAAGATGAGTATTGGACCAAAAATAACAAACCCGTTGACAAGGCAATTTTTTGGTTCGCAGTCTTTGTGTTCTTTGTGTTGTGGTGGGTTGTGATCCCACTCATGTTGGTAGCATTTGGTGTTTATCAGCTGATTCAGTGGATCACCAATGGCAAAGGTGTGGTTCCGATTACCAACGAGCGATTGAAAAATCGTAGTGAGTCATAATATTTGAACCCTATGAGCAACCTAAAAATCTTCAGCGGAACCAGCAATCTTCCTCTCGCACAACGAGTTGCAGACAATCTGTTCACCAAGTTGGGCGAGATTTATCATCACAATTTTCCTTCCGGCGAATCATACTGTCAGTTCAAGGAAAATATTCGTGGTAGCGACGTGTTCCTCATTCAGGGAATCACTAGTCCCGCCAACGAAAATTTGATGCAACTGTTGGTCATGGCAGACGCAGCACGTCGTGCCAGTGCTGATCGTATCACCGCTGTTGTTCCTTATTTTGGTTATGCCCGGCAGGACCGTAAAGACAAAAGCAGGGTGCCAATTTCAGCCAAGCTCGTATTGGATCTGTTTGAGGCCAGTGGCATTGACCGAGTGGTGACGATGGATTTGCACAGTCCTCAGGTGGGTGGATTCACCAACCTTCCGTTTGATCATTTAACATTTGAACCTGTGTTGATTGAATATATTCGCAACAAATATCATAATCTTGCATTGCGTGATAGTGTTGTGTTGATGGCTCCAGATGTTGGTGCCGTAAAACGTGTGGAAAAGTATGCGGAACATCTAAAGAGCGACTTTGGATTTATCAGCAAAAAAAGAATCGGAGACGAAAAGGTTGAACTGCAAAGCATTGTTGGTAATGTTAAGGATAAACATGTCATTATTATTGACGACCTAACAGAGAGTCTTGGAACTATGGTACAGGCAGCCAAAGAATGCAAACGGCAAGGTGCTACTAAGGTGACTTGTGCTGTTACGCATGGTTGTTTGTCTGAAATAGGAATTCAACGTCTTGTGGAAGCAGACAGTATTGACGAATTTGTGCATAGTAATACGAATCATACATGGATGCAAACAAAACCTCAGAAAGTAACAGAATTGGATGTTAGTAATTTGTTTGCCAAGGCTATCAACAGCATTCACAACAACGAAAGTGTCAGTGAATTGTTTGTATGAGTGACATCAAAAATAAAATTCAACTGTGTCTATCCACAAATCTAGCATTTCCTGAGTCATCTGGACTACAGCAGCGTGGTATTGCGGACAAGATTGAGGCTGACTGTGTTGAAATTATCAAATCTAATTTCAACACAGTCAAATCCGCTCGCAGTCGCAGAAGCATTGAAGACGTGACTGTTGATGGTTGTTATGTTGACGTAAAGACGAGTGATGCTGCATTAAAGTTCAAAATGCCAAATTTGATCAGTATTGATCGCTTGATTAAGCTTGACAAACCGTTGTATTACGTGTTTGTGGGCTACAACAGTGAAACCAAGCAGATCACCGGCATCAGTGTATTGAATGTTTACGAATTAAATTGGGACCACCTACAGATTCAAAACCTTGGGGTGGGTCAACTCCAGATCAAGAACATGCAAAACTTTATGCAGGCTTGCAATACAAATCTGTCTCAGACCAAATGGATTGCCAAACTCAAAAGCGAAGCTGTGGTGTTCTACGATAAATTGATCAAGAAAACAGAATTAAGAAAAAAGAAATGGTTGACGGCATAACGTAGTGCTCAACACTACGATACAAAAACAGACTTTCATAGGATTAGAACCAAAATTTTGCTCGGTATGTTAATTTTCATAGGATTAGAATCAAAAGATGTTAATTTTCATAGGATTAGATTGTTTGATTGACTTTCTCTAAAATGGTGATACAGTTACATCATGAATGTATTGGATCATTTGAAGACACAAACGGTTGAGCAAATCAAGGATTATTGCAGCACCACTTGCATTGATGCCGGTGTTGCTATGTTGCATGTAAATGGCGATTTCAATTTGAGTACACTTATACGCAATGCCAATTTTTTTGGTTTCGCTCAAGTGATGTATGTTGGTGGCAGTAAAAATTGGGATCGAAGGGGAAGTGTGGGTACTCACCATTACACCAATTTAATGCATATTAAGACAGAAGAGCAGTTGATGGAGTATATTGATGATAATGGGTATGAATTGATTGCTGTGGAGAACAATATTCCAGAATATAGTCACAAGACCGATGATTTGTTTGCCCCAGATGTGTTTTATGGTCTTGGCAACAAACCTTTGTTTGTGTTTGGCGAAGAACAGTGTGGTTTGAGCAAGTATATTCTTGACAACTGCAAGAAGATTGTTACCATTGAAGCATATGGTAGTGTGCGATCACTGAATGTAGGAACCACTAGCGGTATCGTGATGGCGTTTTACAGAAACTATTACAACCAAAAATAAGTAAATATGACCACAAAATATCTAGATATTTATCCAAAATGGCATTGTAAAAAAGCTGGTGGGTTGCTTTTGGGAATACGATTACATTTTCCTACCCTAATTTTTGTTCATGATGACAGAGGATATACGTGTAGCTACATGTGTAGTACTTTGACTTTTGGACTAATTGTGTGTAGTATCAATCTAGATATAAAATACAATTACATAAAAACACTTCCTCAATAATAATATGAATGAAATCGTAGTTAGCAAAAATATCACGGTTACAATCAAAGGTCACACATTTATTCTGAGTGATTGTGAGGCAATTGAATTGTTTAACAAACTAAAAGATGCTGGTGTGTACGATCCGATGAATCCAGCACCTCCGGCGCCGTGGCCAGTGTCGGTGCCTACGTCGCCGATGTGGCCAGTGTCGGTGCCGACGTGGCCTGGGTATCCTAGTTCGCCTATTTGGTGCGGTGGCGGTGACTGTACTGTGCCGGCGGGCAGCAAGTTCTTTGGCGATGGAATTCTTGGTTGAATATGACTAAATATGTTAAATTAATTGCCAGACCCAATACTTGGTTTAAGGCGGGCACAGAAGTGTTTGATTATGATTCTGATGAATATGGCAAAAGAATTACGCTTGAGTCATACAATAAATGGCTAGAATCTGGAACTATTTTAGCTAGAGGTATTCATATTTATGAAAATGGTGTTGAAGTTGAGGATGGTGAATTATGCGGTATCAATGAATTTGATAGTACTATTGTGGATGATGAAAAGAATATTGCGTGGCCACAGTCATTGAATGAAATCTTAAAAGAGGTGGATATAACCATTGACAACGAAACCAGAAAACGAAATTTTGAAGATGGCATACGACATATTCAAGGTTGACGTTCAGGTATTTCCGTGGTAAAGTAACTAGTATGAACCGAGAACTAAAATTCAGAGCGTGGGACCGGCTGGAGAAGAAATTCATACACCCAAACAGTGGATATCAAGGACATTACATTCTTGATTTGAATGGGCGATTTCATAATCTACAAAATGGTAGCGGTGGTGATGATTATGTTGTCCAACAATATACGAGTTGTCACGATGCCCACAACAAGGAAATCTACGAAGGAGATATACTTGCATATAATCATGGAAATGGAATCAACATCGGTTATGTTGGATTTACATCTGGAATTTTCTTTTTGAATTATTCGGATGAAAATAATGATGAACTTGGATATTTGTTGGTTAGCAACATTAAAATCATCGGTAATATATTTGAAAACCCGGAGCTACTGAAATGAGAGAATTAAAATTTAGAGTGTGGTCTGTAGACAATAAACAATTTGTAAAATCAATTTATCATGCTCACACTGAATGTTATATATGCATCAGTGCCATGTTTGGAAATCCGGTCATATTTTCTCAATACGGCGAAGAAGTTGAATTGCATGAAACAAAATATATTATCCAACAATACACAGGTCTTAAGGATAAAAATGGCAAGGGTGTGTACGAGGGAGATATTGTTAAAATTAATAGATGTTATATCCGGCCATTTGTTAATGAAAAACAACAGATTGACTATAAATTTATTGATGATGGTGAAGTTGAAGTTGGACAAGTTTTATGGGGATGGAATACTCAGAAATATCTTGTGAGTTACGAACATATCCGACATGATGACATTGAAGATTTTGATAAGCCGTCACATAGAGTGGAAGTAATTGGTAATATATTTGAAAATCCTGAATTGCTTAAATAATATGCGAGAATTAAAATTTAGAGTGTGGGATAATAAGAACAAAAAGTTTCTACCAGAATCACATTTTGCTATTCTTGGCAGCGGAAAAGTTATTGTAACTCTTAGTGGTTATTATGAACATTTTACCAATAAAACTCAAGATGATTATGTTGTCCAGCAATACACAGGTTTGACCGATTGTAAAGGAAACAACATCTATGAAGGAGACATAATCAAAGAAACGCATTTTGAAGATTGGAAAGACGAGACTGGCTATGATTATTTTGGAGTAGTTAAGCATGTAGTTTATACTGATAATAATGGACATCAAGTTTCTGGATATTCTTCATTTCCTAAGCTGCAAGCCATGACTGGCTATGCTGGCAATCCGATTGGGGTCAAGTGTGAGGTTGTCGGGAATATTTTTGGATTTCCTTGTAGACCGGATCATAATGGAGAATGTTTGATTTGCGATTGTTGGTTATCGGATTGTCCAATGGTAGATTTGGTTAAACTTGACAAAGCTAAAAAAGTGGAGTAACCAACGATACATTGACACATGTACAATGGCGTGATATGCTCAATGCAGATTATGAAATTCAAAGCCACCTACTACGATTATGAGACGGGTAAATTAATCACAAAAAACTGTATTGCAATAACTTATGAAGCAATGGATAAGAGTTTCAGTTTTACGCCGGTTGATGATCCTGTGCGTATTTATAAAACTGTAACGGTTAATCATCCTAGAGTCAGCGTTTATCAAAATGATAGTGGTATCAGCATTATTGTAGAAGGTTATCAATGCATGAAAGACGGTGGATATGCCAAAACTAAAACAACTATTGAAAGCGTGACGGAAGATTGATATGACTAAACCTATAGGAGCTACGCAAAAGCAATTGGATGATAACAATATTGAGTGGGTATTGTGTGGTAATTACCTTACTTCTATCCTTTGTTGAAATATGGAAAACAAACCCAATAAAAAAGAACAATTGGACGCATTAAACAAAGCGACTTTACATGCACTTAGGACCGCAGGTTTAACCCGAGAACGCATGGAAAAAACTGAACAGATGTTAAAGAATAAAGAATTTGTTTCGGGTGAAGAATATGAACAGTATTTATTGGATTGTGAATATTTTCACCGCCACACACCATTAAAAAATTGTCAACGACCCTTAGTAGGGGTTTAGTTCCTCCAAGATTATGAAAGAAATCTATTTAGTAACGCAAGGTAGTTACAGCGACTACGGAGTTCGTGGTGTATTTGCCGACAAAGATCTTGCAACAGAATATGCTGCTCAAATCTCCAATAAATACGAGACTGCACGGGTTGACACTCGTCAGATCATGACCGAGTTGATTGCACCAATTGGTTATCGTGGTTACACCGTGACAATGGATATTGATGGCGATACCGACCAAGTGGAAAACGATGAAGTCGGTGAGTTGAACGTGGACAATTCTTACCCAGATATGGAATTTTGTCAGATCGGAAGAACGGCACCTGAAGACGTTGACCATCTCCATCGTGGATACATCACCACCGGCAAATACAAGTTTATTATCAACACAGATAAAGGAGCAGAAGGTGCGATTAAGATTGCCAACGAACGTCGTATTCGTATGATTGCTGAAAACAAATGGCCCAAAAAGGGAATGAGAGACGAAGAATGAAAACTTGGACTCAAATTATTTCAGACGTTAACCGTCAAAAGATTGAACGTAATTGGACAAAGTTGTATTGGTGCATTGACTTGCACGACACCATCATAACTGGCAAATACAACAAATTCAATGAGGGAGCCACCATTTTTCCTTATGCAAAGGAAACTCTTGACTTTTTGTACAATAGCAACGATAATGTCATCACACTGTGGACCAGCAGTTATTACGGTGCCATGATGGACATTACAAATAGATTTGAATTGAAATTTCATCATTTCAATGTCAATCCAGGTTGTCGATCAAATGATCTATGTGACTTCAAAAGCAAGTTGTATTTCAATTTTCTGTTGGATGACAAAGCTGGCTTTGATCCCCACAACGATTGGAAGGAAATTTACGAGGCATTGACCAATTCAAAGCAGCCGCTCACGGTCAAGCAAAAACGAATGGTTGAAGAAAACCTATGAACTACATTGAGTATGGCCACCACGTTGTTTTCGCATGTATATATGGAGTTCGATACAGACCGTGACAATTATTGTTGCAACGGTGTTTTGAATACTGGAGAGTCTGTTGGGTTCTGTAAATACTATTCGCTTGATCCCACAACAGACGTGGTATATATTGAATACATTTACATACACGCCGATCAACGTCGAAAAGGTTATGCAACTCAATTTGTGGAAGAATTACAAACCAAGTATTGTTTGGATTGGGACCACAGTTTCACACCCGAGGGTAGAAAATGGTACAATGCATTAATTGACCAAAATGTTGTGGATTCTCACATCATTTCAGAACAGTCACAATATGTATAGTCTACAAGGTCAGAAGAAAGTAGTTGCTTTTTCAAGATGTGGTGCTAAGATGATTGTGTTGTCAGTGATTGTTCTTTTATGCATGGCGGCCGGTGCTCCCCTCTAAAGCATCAGAGTATGTAGGAATCGCAGCGACTCATAATCGAAGGCGGTCGTCAAAAAAGAACAGTTGACAGTGTGAAAAGTTGTGGTATAGTTGAAATATGAAGACGGTGGTGTACATAACAATAGGTTTAATTATTTACCTATTCATTGCTTGGATGATCGCAAGATTTTGCGGATTGTCGAATGACGAAAAAGATAGTGATCTTTGAACAATTTATAATGGATCGGTAGCTCAGTTGGTTTAGAGCAATCGGCTTTTAACCGATTGGTCGTGGGTTCAAGTCCCACCCGATCCACCAATTTAATGTGTTGACAAGTTTAACACTCTATATATACTTGATAGTATATTGGTTCTTTAACAATTTAAGATAGTGGCGGAACAACCTTTGTATAGGGGTAACGCACAATAGTGATGAAGAATCATTATTGGTTGGAGTAGCAATGTGTAGTGTAAGTCTATGGCGGATTGTGGGTCGTACAACCTATAATCCAAGCGTAACGACATCGTAGCTAAATATTTATGATATATCGTAGGTCGTTGTGGGGAATCAGTCCCATCAATTATATTAACATAGAGAGTAATTAACTTTATGGATTGTGGATGAATAACATGGCATATTGTGAAACTTGGAGGTAATCATTAGTCCTTCCTATTTGTATTTAATGGTCTATTCGTCTATCGGTTAGGACGCTGCCCTTTCAAGGCGGAGAGAGGAGTTCGATTCTCCTATGGACTACCATTTTGTTTGTCCGTTGCTTAAAAGAAACGGTCTGGTGGAGGGTAAATAACCAAAATGCCCCTAGAGTTGGAAGTTCTCTTAAAAAACTTCTTGGTTGCGGGGATGAGTCATGGTATCCTAATCGTCCGACTGGATTGGGATTCAATAAAAAAAACAGTCGGACCAATTTTTTGTTCTTTTACAATTGCGGGTTAGAGTAACGGTAACTCGTCAGTTTCATAAGCTGAAGCTGGAGGTTCAATTCCTTCACCCGCAACCAATTTTTGATTACCCAACATATGGATGTTGGGGTTAACCTAATCATTGTTTTTTTGAAAATTTATGGACTGCGGGATGTCAGAAGTCCGGTATCTGGCCACGCTCATAACGTGGTGCCTTAGTGCCTCGGGGGTTCAAATCCCTCTCCCGCTACCAATTTTAATAATGGTCTCGTAATTTAATGGTAGAATGCAGAGCTTATACCTCTGATATGCTCTAGATTTGAGCGCAGTCTCGGTTCGAATCCGGGCGAGACCACCACTTTGACCGTGTAATGGAATTAGACATACGGATGATGGGTAGCACGAAGTACGTTACTTGGAGTGGTTTCCAAGTGTAGTTGAATCAAATCGTGTCTGTCAGACGGGTGCTAGATATAGCTTAACCAGCCTTGAAACTAGTTGTGGGTGATCCAATCCCACCACGGTCCACAATTTAATGGGTATGTGTCTACTTGGAGTAGTAGCGGAATATAACAGGTCACTTTATATCCGCATTGAAAGTTCGAATCTTTCAATACCCACAAATTTTTTAGTAGTTCAAAACGGCTGGGTAGTCCAACGGCAGGAGACATCTGACTCAAAATCAGTCCAGTGTCGGTTCGAATCCGACCCCAGCTACCAATTTAATCAAGCCAAAGCTTGCAGTACCGCATTCATATTTTGAATATGTGCGGTACATTCTTTTATATATCTATCGTCCAGTTCAACACCACAATCCAATGTGCGTTGTAGATAATTAATCATAATGGGATAATTGTATATGGGTACACCATTTGATTCGTATACGCCACATCTAAATAGATGCATTGTTTGAATGACTGCACCCATATGCCAAAAATCAAATGATCGATGGTTGATAAAATGTGCATTGGTGCTCAATCCCAACAATTCACCCGTGAAAAAATCAAAGTGATCGGCACCAATTGGTCCAGGGAAATATCGAATTCGATCAGCAATTGGAGTGCTGCTTTCAGGTGGTTCAACCAATTTACGAATACATGGGAAATTGTGACCATACAAAAACTGTCGAGATGTGGCATCAATCAAATTACGTTTTGCCCAAATCAAAGATGGTGACAGTCTATACGTACTATCCTCACAATGTGCCACGTAGTCAAACGTATCAGGCAAATTCAAAAGGTAGTCCATGTTGCCAATGATCACGTCTGGTTCCAGAAACAACACAGATTCACTGGTGCTGCGATCCAGTGCTAAATTTGTTGAATAACATCTGGTATCTGTGGGTTTGCTATGATCAATATCTTCGTGGTATGCATACACAATATCTGCGAATGGTAAGCTTCTTTTGACCACATCCAAATAATTGTATGATTCGGTATTATTAAACTGATGTCCTGGTCCATTTACAACATAATGAATTTTGTTGAAATGTTGATGATTATTGATCAAAAATTTGCGAAACAGTGGAAAATCATGATTCACAAGATTTACCACGATTATATCAGTATTTTTGAAATTCATAGCTATACATATACATATACATAGTTATTATTGTTGTTGACAGTTCCGAATTGTGGTGTATAGTGAGGTTGTTGAGGATAGCTACCTCATAGTAGCCCAGGCTGGAAATGATCAACTAGACTTCAGTTCAAAGGGCAGCAAGATACTCGTAAGTCTTGCAAATTTTTAATGCGGGTCAAGTGTAAAGAGAGCACGCTGGTCGGCCAGATCAGAAGGCGAAATGCAAAGTTCGGACCCGCTCCCCATTTCAGGGCCCTTAGCTCAATTGGTTAGAGCGGTTTTCTCATAAAAAACTGGTTGTCGGTTCAAATCCGACAGGGCCCACCACTTTCAGTTAATAACCTTTTGTAGCTAACTCTGTTGTTGACAATGTTTGATTGTGTGATATACTGATTACAACGACATCAATATTTTATGGCACATTTTATCAAACTAAACGTTTTGGATCTTGGACACGATACCACTGAAAACAAAACCAATCGAAAATACATTCCCAACCTTATCAATCTTGATATGGTGATCAACATTGAACCAAGTATTGTTCATAGCTTGATTTTTACCAAAAACAATCAGATTCATCCGATTAGGGTCAAAGAAAGTCTTGATGAAATTCTGGCTTTGAGCAAAAACTGTCATAGTATTCAAAAAAATCAATTGAACGGTTAATTATGAACTATAACTATAAACAACAACTAATTGTCCGAGCAAATATTCTTGGTGTATATGATATTGCGTCAGTTGTAATTGCGGATCCTCGGTTTGAGTTGTGGAGTGGTAGCAGTAAATCCCATCAACACCATTACGGTAAAGGTGGATTGGTTCAACATACTTGCGAAGTGGTTGATCTATGCTTCACCAACATTGCTGCATTGCAACTCAATCTTGACCCAGTTGAAGTATATTTGAGTGCATTGTTTCATGACTGTGGTAAAATGTGGGATTATGAACCAACGGATGATTCATACAAGGAATGGAACGGTAATGAACACAAGCGATTGATTCATCACATCAGTCGTAGTGCTTTGGTGTGGAACAGTGCGTGTACACAACATAGTTTCAAATATGGTAATAAGTATGCTGATAGTGTTACCCACAACATTCTGGCACATCACGGACAGCGTGAGTGGGGAAGTCCAGTGATGCCAAAGACCAAGGCAGCATGGTTGTTGCATTTGTGTGATGGTATCAGTGCAAGAATGAATGACGCTGACAAGTGGGATTTTGTGAAACGTGTTTAAGAAAATATGAAATACAGAATTTGGAGCAAATTATCAAATTGCTATACACACGAACCTTGCTATCCAGGTTCATCACTACATTGCGCATCAAACTATTACCTAGATAGTGATGGTAATATTGTTGACTTTATCACTACTATTGGAGGTAATCAAGATGATGCTACCAAAGATATAGTCAATCAACAAGATTACGTTGTTCAGCAATACACAGGCTTGACCGACGGCAAAGGAAACAACATCTACGAAGGAGATATTTTATCACATGACAAAAAAATAGGAACTGTGTACTACAACGCAGACCGTGCTGGATTTGTATTGGAGTGGGAGTATTCAAGCCATGAACAAAACTATGTGAATCTAACATGTGATGTGGCGTATGAATCTTCTAATATAGGCAACATTTTTAAGAATCCAGAACTATTAAAATGATCAACCGAAAGACAATCAGTAAATGTCGTGTATATGATGAAAAGTATCGTACATGGATCAAAGAACCGTTGATGATTTATCCAGGTGAACCTATTGTCAAACAAGGTCATACTATTCAATGGTGGACTGGTGTGAAAGCCAAAGGTAATATTGATCTATATGAGGGTGATATTGTTCGTACACAATCTGAACCTACAATGTCATCAGTATTTGGTAGTTGCATTTACACTAGGGGGGTGGTAACGTGGTTACGAGAAGGATTTTGTATTTGTCAATCGTATGTAGGTGGCGATGAATTGAGCAATTATGTTGATTGTGATTTAGAAATCATTGGCAACATCTTTGATAACCCCGAGTTGTTGGAGGATTGTGCTATTGCAAAGAAAATGCGTGAAGAAGGAAGTAATTAATTAATTATGAATGATAAAATATGAGCATCACAATTTACGGAAAGACCTACGGCATCCAACGCCAATCATTGACTCGCCGGTACTGCCGCTTGAAATTCGGAGGCTTCGGAGGATTTGGAACTCGCTGGTGCTGGAAGGGTTGGGAATTCTTCCACAAGCAAGATCTACCGCAACAACGGCGATAATTGATTAACGGAAATCAAAAAGATTGATATGACAACCGAACATATAGATGACGAAAATAATCGTCGGATGATTGAAACATATCATTCTTTATTGAACAATGAGTTGAAACAATTTGATGAATCAAAACAGTATTTGGAGTTCAAATGTAGCAACGATCAATGTGATGTGTGTAATTATTCATCACACTTCTCTTTGGCAATTTGTTCTCTTAGATATAGACCAAACTCTGGTTGTTTCAAATGTGGCAGCAAAATAAACGTGTCCATAAAAACTAATCAGAATAATGAATATGAAAAAATTATATTTCAGTCAACTACCCCTAGGCTAAAGCCATAGGGGTTTCCTTCCTCCAAGAATATGAACAAGAAAATTCTAAAAAACTATTGTTTTGAATTGGACAATTTTGAGCGAGGAATCAACAAACGATTACAGATTATTGTTTCAGATTACGATTTGAAAAATGCTAAAAACCAAGTAGCAAAAATGCTTGGTAAAATCGTATTTGATAAAATGACACTGGCTTGGTCAGAAAAAGAGGATTGATATGAACAAAATAACCGAAAAGTGGCGTCTATCTGGATTGCTGGAAGGTCTTGAAGATGAAACTCAATGTGATGAACTAGCACTTGCATTGGAGAATATGGCACATCGTCTACTCAAAGATGTTCCTCCATACACACCCGACTCCGAAAGGTTCGCTAGTATGATTCTGCCAATTATACGTAGATTGTATGAAGATATCCATCCGGCTTTACCAACCGAGTGGTTACACAATGACTTCAAACAATTCTACACCGATAAAAAACAATTGAGAGAAGAATGGCATGAAACTGCAATCAATAAAATAGACGCAGAAGCAGAATTTACTGCGTATTATGTGGACGATGTAGTTTCT
>Ga0222712_10004318_pt1 | contig 14956 bp, 5 predicted proteins | sample C33_657DmetaG_FD_165043 | JGI IMG/M metagenome (GOLD analysis project Ga0222712, IMG submission 165043) | Estuarine water microbial communities from San Francisco Bay, California, United States - C33_657D | ecosystem: Environmental > Aquatic > Marine > Unclassified | place: USA: California... | reverse complement strand
TGGTACAATTGATGTTCCTTTAGATCAGTATTTAACACCACAACAAATTTCATGGGCAGGCACTGTTACATCAGTAACAGGCCTTGTCGGTGAAATGACAACCTACGATGCGAAAGGCTTACCTGTAGGCGGTGCTTATGGATCTACAGCTGGTTCACCATCAGGTTCTGGTATCTGGCAACAACCAGGTGCAACAACAGAAACTGCAGGTACAGCTCCAACTGGATACGTAGTATCTGGTAGTGCTTTAACATCACCTGTATTAGGTGGTGCTTATACAGCATTAAGAATTGTTGGTACAGCAGGTAACACTGTAACAATTAACCAAGCAGGTATTAGATAATAATTCAAGATGGGGAACCGAATTGCTCCAGGCGTATACATCGACACTATGGGAAAATCTGTATTGTCAATTGCTGTGTGCGATCGATGCAATCGCAAGGTTCCCTATACTGAGTTACGCTCTGATCCTAACTTTCCTGGCTTACGTGTATGCCGAGACGATGTAGATCAATTTGATCCATGGAGACTTCCAGCGATCCAAACTGAAGTTATCACGCTCAGACACCCAAGACCAGATGTACCAATTGGATTAAATCCAAACAATATTACAACAGAAATTGGTCTAGAACTTAATCTAGAACCAAACCCACAAATTCCTGTGGATCAAGAACAGAATCTTGATACACAAATTGGCGAGATTGCAAAATAATGGCAGATACCCGAATATCAGATTTACCACCAGCGTCGGCGGTTCAAAACACCGACCTGTTTGTCATTGTACAAGACGGCGTAACTAAAAAAGCCTCTGGTGCAATTGTTAAACCTGGCACACAAGGCCCTCAAGGTGACGTTGGTCCAGCAGGTCCAACAGGCCCTCAAGGTATTCAAGGCCCTCCAGGTATACAAGGTTTAACAGGTCCCGTAGGTCCAATCGGTCCTCAAGGTAACCCCGGTGTTGCAGGTCCAATAGGTCCTGTAGGACCTCAAGGCGGCACAGGTCCTCAAGGTCCAGCCGGATCAGCCAATTATTATTCTGGTACTGTATATCCATACGATATTAATGCAAATATCCCTTCAAATGCTCCTGAAGGAACTACCTATGTTCAATATAATTCAACTTACAGAGCCCAAATCATTTGGGTTAAAGGTACAGGTCCGGTATTAAATTCTGGATCTTGGAATTATGAACCTTTAAATGTAGCAGCTGTACCACCGGGTACTTTTGTACATTTTGATGTACTTGCTAATGGTACTAATCAAACATTCACAAATGCAGCATTTATTGGCACTTATTTTACTGCAGATCAAATAGCACTTTTCAAAAACGGTAATTTAATTGAACCTACAATTGATTACTCATATAATGCTACAACAGGCACAATTACTGTATTAGCTGATTTAAAAACAGGCGATTCTATTGATGTAGCACCTAGTGGTGGTATTCAAAATGGTGTTGGATATGTTTCTTTAGTTAATATTCAATCAGCTAATGGAATTACAGCAACTAATCAAGGAACTGTTAGCCAATATGATTGGTTATTAGGCACAAACGTTACAGGTATTGTTAAAGGTAATGGTACAGCGTTTAGTGCAGCTACAGCAGGCACTGATTATTTAGCTCCTCCATCAGGATCAGCTATATTAAAAGCGAATGCGGGCGGCGCTCTTGCTAATGCTGTTGCAGGTACAGACTATATTGCTCCTCCAACAGGTACAGCACTATTAAAAGCAAATTCAGGTGGTGCTTTAGCTAATGCTGTTGCAGGTACAGACTATATTGCTCCTCCATCAGGATCAGCTATATTAAAAGCAAACGCAGGCGGTGCATTAGCTAACGCTGTTGCAGGTACAGATTATTTAGCTCCTCCATCTGGGGCAACATTGTTAAAAGGTGGTAATGGTGGGGCTTTACAAAACGCTATAGCTGGCACAGACTATTCACTACCTATTTTAGCTAATTCAACAACTATAACATCTTTAGTTGCAGGAGCTAATGTTACATTCTCCATCACTGGAGGTGCATTAACTATTGCATCAACTGGCGGAGGTGGCGGCGGCGGTTCAGGTACTGTTACATCAGTATCAGTAGCATCTGCTAATGGTTTTGCAGGAACTGTAGCTAATGCAACAACAACTCCGGCAATTACTCTTACAACATCTATTGGCTCTGTAGGCGCACCTGTACTACTTCAAGGTAATGGAACAGCAATTCAAGGATTAGCTACTACAACAGGTATTATAGCAGGAGCTATAAGCGGTTCATCATTAGTAGCTCGTGGATCAACATCAGGTACAGTTACAATATCAGCTCCAGCAATTGCAGGAACACAATCTTATACGTTACCTACAGCAGTTCCAACAGTAAATAATCAAATTTTAGTGTCATCTACAGCTGGTGTTATGTCATGGACAAGCACACTTAATGGCACTTCATTAGTTCTTGCAGGATCTACTTCTGGATCAATAACTTTTGCAGCTCCAGCTGTTGCAGGAACACAATCTTATACATTACCAACAGCAGTTCCAACAATAAATGGTCAAGTATTATCATCCACAACTGCCGGAGTGATGTCTTGGATTACTCCAAGTGGTGGTGGAGGAACAACTGTAAATTATTATTCTGGCCAAGCTGATGCTTCAAGTCCAGCAATATTAACTGATACCATGATTAATGCTTTAATTCCTGCAGGCACAGTTACTAGATCAGGTGATCAGTTTATGGATTACTCAACAAGAGCAAATAATGTCAACCCAATTTATCTCAATGTCAATGGTACATGGAGACAACTAATGACTGCATACGGTGGAGCATAATACATGGCAACAATAACCTCTTTTAATTTTGATGCAAATACAAGCTCGGTTACATTAAATTTTGATGTAGCTGTATCCGCAATTGATACAACCAAATTATACGCAGTACCATCAAACTCATCTACAAGCACACAATATACACTTTATGGTACTGTATCCGGATTAGGAACAACTACTATTACAATTGCATTATCTGCTGCAGCTAAATATGCTATTCAATCAACTTGGCAATTTCCACCAACATCAGGGAATGTTTGGGATGATTCTACTCGATGTTATTTGTACGTAAATGATTCAACAGCAACAACACCGACATTTAGCGGAACTCCATTTAGAACGCAAGTTACAACTTATACGCTTAATACCACAACTCCATTTTTCGTAGCTGTTAATGCTGCTCTTATAAATACAAATGCAACTGCTAATACTGTAAGTTATAATTTAGCGTGTGCATTTACATCTGCAATGAGCAGCACTGTTGGATTTACAGGAATAACAATTCAAGATGCAAGTTCGTCTCCAACAGTAACATATACATTAACTGGTGGAACTGTTTTTGTTGCCAATAATATTGTATATATTAAATTTAATAATACTGATTGGACAGCAATTAAAAATTTATCAGGAATATTTACATCTACAGCAAATACATTTGTAAAAACAACTGCTTTAGCTTTTCAAGATGTTCAAGGTAATCATGCATTTCCATCAACAATTCAGGCAACTACAGTATCTACTAATGCACCAACATCTGGCTTTCAAATTAATGTAGCTAATGAATATATCTACGGTGGTACATCCGGTCAGTTCTTAACTGCTAATGGATCAGAGGGAGTATTATCTTGGTCTAATTCATCAACAAACAGAATTACAAGCGCAGGACTTACATTAAATTCAACTTTAATATTTAATGGATCAACATCAGGTAGTATTACAATAAATTGCCCATCTACCGCAGGAACACAAAGTTATACGCTTCCAACAGCTGTACCTACAGTAAATGGACAAGTATTATCTGCTACAACTAGTGGTGTTATGTCTTGGATTACTCCAAGTGGTGGCGGATCAAACACGCTTTATTTAGACACTAATGGAACCCCTACTAATTTAGCATTAGCTCAAGCAAACGCTTCTATTGGAGCTACATCCATTACTTTAACTGGAGATGTGGTGTCTGCTGTTAAAGATGGTACTATCATTGGTATCCCAACAGATAGTACAATTTACAGAGCTTCAGGCGCAACATTATCTTCAGGTAATACAGTACTTACAATTACACCAGCACTCGTAGTTGCTTTAACAGCTGGAGGCCAAGTAACATATCAACCTATTACACAAAATTCGTTTACAGACATTGTTGCAGGATCTAATGTAACTCTTACTAAATTAGGTAATCAAGTAACAATTTCAGCATCTGGCGGCGGTGGTAGCACAGGCGTATCATCTCTTAATGGATTAACCGGAGCTTTATTCCTTACTGCAGCTACTAATAATGTTACAATAACACCATCAGGAACTACAGTTTCTATAGCTGTTGCAGGAGTAACTTATTATCAAGGAACAGCCCCAACTGGTTCCGTGGCAACTTTACCAACTTCAATAGTAAATTCTCTCATTCCTGCAGGAACTCCATTAAGAAATGGAGATATATTTTACGATTTATCAACAAGAGCCAATAATGTAAACCCAGTCTATTTATATATAAATGGAAACTGGGGCCAAGTTATGATGGCATTTGGCGGAGCTTAATACATGGCAACAATATCATCTTTTGTTTTTAACGCAAATACAGGAGTAGTCACTTTAGCTTTTGATGTAAATGTTGCTACATTAGATACTTCTAAAATTTTTGCGGTAGAATCTAATACTTCAACAACAACACAATATCCATTAGCGGGTGTAGTAACAGGGCTTGGCACAAATTCAATTACCATTACATTATCAACACAAGCATTATATAATATTGCTGTTACCTGGAATCAAACTACTCAAGTTTGGCAAGCAGATACTAACTGTTATATTTATGTAGCAAATTCTACAGCAACTTCACCAACATTTAGTGGTACGCCATTTCATAGACAAGTATCTTCTTATACAGCAAGAACAACAAGACCTAACTTTTTAGGAGCTGAAATTTATTTTGATAAAACTCAATCCTATAATGGATTTCCATATAATGTCGTATGTCGATTTGATTTTCCAATGGATACAAATGCTGCGACAGTTGGAACTTTTGGTCCATTTTTGACCCTTACTAATGGAGCAGGGTTTACTCAAGGACCAGGATTTTCTACTCCTCCAGAAAATTTCTTTTCTAACGGACCTAATATATACTGGAAATTTAGTGATGATGATTTTATTACTTTTAGGAACACTCCTAATTTTTTAACAACAACATCAAATAGTACAGTATCAATTAGTTCAGTGTCTATTCCTCCAGATCTATTTGGAGTACCTAACACTGCAAATGTAGCCGCTAACGATGCAAGTTTTTCGGCTGATTTAGTAACAACTAAACCTCCAGGATCATTTAATTCAAATATTGCAAATACGTATCTTCAAGGAGGCGCTGGAGGAAATTCATTAGTATCCGGTGGAATATCTGGACAAACTGAATGGACTTATCCACCACAACCAGATAAATTATATGCCATTTTACAATTAAATCAACTTGTAAATGGATCTATAACTACTGTTGGAAGATTAGGATCATCATACGATGTATCTTCATGGAAAGTAAATACTTTTCCACTTACAGCGGCAGATTCAACTAATATACATTTAGCAGTAGGAAATGGAATAATCATTGTAAATTATTATAATGATGTTGCAGTATCTACTACAGATGGTGCATCATGGACAATTTCACAAATTAGTACAGGCGCTTTAACAAATTGGCGAATACAAGCAATTTCAGTTTCTAACGAAGTGCCAGTATTATTTATTGCAACTGATCCTAATGCAATTACAACTAATAAAATAAGAACAAGTACAGATGGAATTACTTGGACAGAAAGAACAGTACCAAGTTCTCAAACTTGGAATAGAGCTGCTGCATCTCCTACGGAAATATTATTAATTTCTACAGGGGCATCCGGTCAAACTTCTACAGCGGCAGCTAAATCTGTAGATGGAGGAGCTACTTGGACCGCAATTACTTTACCAACTATGGGAACCGGAACATATACAGGATGGCAAGATATTACATATGGTAATGGAAAATATATAATTACAGGATATAATGATTCAACAGGATATATTTCTTCAAGCACTAATGCCGGAACTTCGTGGACAACAGGAACGTCTTCTACTTCAACAGATCTTACAAATGGTGGATGGTTCTCAGTTAATTGGAATCCTAAAAATAAAGTATTTGTAGTTTCAGGAAAATATTTAACTGACGCAACTACTTTTTTATCTTATATGTTAAATAGTACAGATGGGGTATCTTGGACTAAAGGTAACACAAATGCCAATACGACTCTCACTAATGCATATAGTTGGTCAAATGCATTTACACATGATGTTTTAATGAGCAATGGAAATATGTTAGGTTTAGGACAGGATATAACTTTAACTAATTCATTTGTAACTATTACTAAAGATTCAGGATTAACTTATGAACCTGTTAGAGATCCAGTTTTTTTTAATATTCCTCCAGGATATCAAGCTGTGGCAGGCATACAACAAATAACTTCAGATAAGTGGAAAATTTAATTTAAGGTAAAACATAATGGCAGATCGTAATGTAATAAACTCCAATTTTTATCAGATTGTCACGGTTGATACTAATGGTAATCCCTTAACGTTATCAGACCTTAGATTAATACCTCAAGGCGGTGCTACAAGTGGCCAAGTTTTAGCTTGGGATTCTACTAATGGTACTTGGACTCCAGTAGCTGCTACTTCAGGAGCTCAAGGTCCACAAGGTCCAGCGGGTCCAGTAGGTCCTCAAGGCGCTACAGGTGCCACAGGTGCTACGGGCGCGCAAGGTGTTGCAGGCCCAATCGGCCCACAAGGTCCAGCAGGACCACAAGGTAATACGGGTGCAACAGGAGCTACAGGTGCTCAAGGTCCAGCAGGCCCAATAGGGGCTACAGGAGCTAAAGGTGCTACAGGAGATGTTGGTCCACAAGGTGCAACGGGCGCTACAGGGGCACAAGGCCCAGCAGGTGCTGACGGAGCTACAGGTCCAGCAGGTCCAAAAGGTGACAAAGGTGATACAGGTGCACAAGGTGTTGCAGGTCCTCAAGGAGCCCCTGGTACTGCAGGCGCTATTGGCCCTCAAGGTCCACAAGGTAATCAAGGTGCACAAGGCGCTACAGGTCCAGCAGGTCCTCAAGGTCCAGTTGGTAATACAGGTCCAGCAGGCCCAGTAGGCGCTACAGGTGCGCAAGGTCCAGCAGGTGCTACAGGTCCAGTAGGCCCAGCAGGTCAACAAGGTAATACAGGTCCAGCCGGCCCAACAGGAGCCACAGGAGCTACAGGTGCTACAGGACCACAAGGTCCACAAGGTCCTCAAGGTGAAAAGGGAGATCCTTCAAACATATTCTCAGGTACTGATGATCCTAATATTTATGGTCCTGGCACTCCTGTATATACAGCACCAGATGGTTCTGTATATTTCCAAATCAATTCAACAGATCACATTGTAGATGCATGGTATAAATCTAACCAACCTAATCAATGGATCATCGATGCTATTTCAGGTGGCGGCGGTGTTGAAAACCTTTACCAATTACAAGATGTTAATGTCAATGAATCAATCACAACTAATCAGTCATCATTAAGTGTTTTAACAGCCAACTATTTAGGAAACAATCTACAATTCCAAGCATCAGCATCATTCTTTGATTTTGCTATTGGTGACTTTATATCAGGCAATTCAGATCCTTATACTGGATTAGTTGCTGAAGTTATTAATATTGTTGGAGATGTTGTAACCCTTAATATTAACTGTACTGCAGCTGGATTTACTGATGGTGCACTAATTTATATTGTTATACCAAGCATTCAAGATAATGCCCCACTTGTGTGGGATGTTACTGGAGGTAAATGGATTGCAGGTTCAGTCGTTACATCTGGTGTTGCATCAATAGCTGTAAATTCAATGGGTACTCCAAGAACTGGTGCATTAAAATTCTTACCCGGATCTAATATTACTTTAACAGATAATAACAATGGTACGTTCACTATAGCTTCTTCTGGCGGTGGTGGTGGTGCTATCAGTGCTAATGCTACATGGGCTTCAGGCGGTACATCTAAAGACCAATATACTTCTCCTGGCGTTATTAATGCTCAAGGTATTAATATTGCTTTAACTGCAGCGCTTGCAGGAACTCCAACTGTAACAGGTATTACTGTAGGTGGTGTTGCATTAACAGGCACATTTACTGTAGGTGGATCAACACCTAACTTTACTGTCACTGTTCCTACTAGCCAAATTCCTAATGCTGTTGAAACAGATGGTGGTCAAGTGATAGTAACAGGATCATTTGGAGGCACTACTTACAACGCTATCGGTAATTCATTAACGACTGTAGCCCCTGTAGCATTTGCAGCTGTGTCTACAGCAGCATTCCAAAATATGTCATATCCATTCTATACAACTTCCGCAGTTGTGGTAATTACTGGATCACTTACAACAGGTACTCAAACTGGCTCATCATTAACCGTGGCTAACGGAGGCACTTCAGAGTCTGTTACAAACTACCTAACCTATACAACAACTACATTATTCCCCTTTACAGGATCAACTTATTCTGGTACTATTACAGGAACAGGAACTAATGGAGCGGGATCATCTAACGTGACTATTAATCAAAACATATCAGCACCAACAACATACTTACCAGCATTCTATAAATTAACTGCTAATAGTACCGTGCCGACTTTTGTAACTACAGATCCACAAACTCCAGGAGCTCAAACAGCTTCTACGATTACATTCCCAGTAGCAACAGCTTCAACCCAGTATGCTTGGATTGCAACAACAAGACCCGCAGCTAATGTGTTTGTTGTTTCAGCATTTGGTAATATTCCTTTAACATCAGGAACTTATGTTTCAGGCGTACAATCTATCGCTGGAACAACTTACAATGTATTTGGTGTAACTGCATTATCTACAAATAACGCAGTTCAAATGATTATAACTTAAGAAAGAGTAAACCATGGCATTAAGATACGACTTTTCCGTACAAACTAATCTAGGTAACGTAGCAGATCCTACTCTAGCTCAGGATGCAGCAACCAAAGCCTATGTGGACTCACGTCCAAGTGGGGGTAATGTATATGTAGATACAAATGGAACTTCTACTAACTTAGCTCTTGCCACAGCTAATTCCGCTATTGGAGCTACTACTATTACTGTAGCAGGCGATGTAACAGCTTCAGTTTTAGCAGGCACAATCATTGGTATTCCTACAGATACAACAGTTTATCGATCAACTAATGCAGTTGCATCTTCAGGCAATACAGTTATTACCATTACTCCAGCTTTAGTTGTAGCTTTAGCTTCTGGCGGGCAAGTCACTTATCAACCTATTACTCAATCTCAATTTACTGATGTAGTTGCAGGTTCTAATATTACATTAACTCAGTATGGTAAACAATTACAAATCAGCGCATCTGGTGGATCATCCACTACAGTAAGCGTTAATGGTTCAACTGTAGCTAATCCAAACTTCCAAAATAACTCAGCATCATTAGGTCTTACATATACTGTTTCAGGTTCTAACATCAATGCATCTATTAGAAATGCTGATGTTGTAGCTGTAGCAGATAGTGAGATTGCACTTAAAATTGGTAGTGTCGCTGATCCTATTTTACAATATGCCGATACAACACTTCCAATTATTGCCTCTGTTACAACATCAAGTATTGTTTTAGATGATAGAGTAGAAGGACCTGCTTTAGTTGGTAAATATATTTGGATTAACAGTACTGCTACTAATAATGGTGGCACTACAGTATTAGTAACTTCTGGAGCTAACTCAGGAGCGATTCAATATACCATTCAAACAACTGGTGATCCAGTTGCTGCAGGATTTACAAACACTGCTACAGGTATTTGGTATTCTAATACAGCTACACCAAGTAATTTATTTGTATTCCAACCACCCCCAAATACTGCTATTTTAGGACTTATATCAGCTAATACTGTTAATTCTTTAAATACATTAAAAGGTGCTTTAACGCTATCCCCAGGTACAGGTATTGGAATTGCTGCATCAGGATCTAATATTACAATTACTAATACAGGTTCTGGCTCTGGAATTGCAGCAGCTAACTTTACAACTTTTGTAAATAGTCAATCTGCATTAACTGCTTTTGCTGGTGGTTCAAGTGATCCAACTGCAGTTTATATTGAACAAGGATATCCAATTGCTGGTGATCCATATTCTATTAATAATGGTGGTTATATTGGAGCTACTCAATATATTAAAACTCCAAATATAGTTGTTCCTTCATATGGATTAGGCCTTCAATTTCCAATAAATACGACTTATACTGATATTGAAGTTGATGTATGGTTTCCAGCTTTTACTGTAGATATAACAGATACGGGATCGCCAGTTTTCTATGCTGATGGAGTATTATTTTCAAAATCAGGATTAAGTAGTTCGAGCGCTCCTGATTTCCAAGCAAATGAATTCCCTCCTTTTGCTCCTGGAGTATCTGATGATAGTACATTGATTCCTGTAGTAGAAGCTACTGTCACTCAAACATCTGTAGGTAGCGGTGTTATTCGACTAACTGTAACAGCTTCTCATTATCGAGCTGTAGCTAATAATTATACTGGATTAGGGACTACAAATCAATATTCAGCTTATTTAAGATTAATTCCATCCCAACTTGGAACTACTGTTACTTCAGTAACTAACTTAACTCAAACATCAGGTAATGGCGGTATTAGAGCTTTAATAGCACTTCCAGGTATAGGTGGTGCAACTCCTACTATCCAACAAACCAATAACATTGGTAATACAATTACTAATACATCTGGTAATGTAGGTACTACTATTTGGACTGATAGCGCAACATCAAGATCTACTACAATTTTAGGTACAGGAATTACTGCATCCCAACTTCGATTAAATGGTACAACATCTGGTAATTTAACATTATTACCTTCAGCAACGACTACTAGCTATTCACTTACATTCCCTAATGCTGTAGGCCAAGCTAGTCAACAATTAATTAATGCTGGTTCTGGTGTATTACATTGGTACTATGGTTTCCAATTTATAGCCGCTGTATCATCTGCTAATATTGCTACACTTACAGGCACCGGAGTTGTTATCGATGGATATTCAACAGCTAATGGTGATTATGTATTATTAACTAATCAAACAACATCAACTCAAAACGGTATTTGGTTAGTTGACAGCGGTACTTGGATTCAACAAACAACATATCAATATCAACAAGTATATGCTACAAATGGCACTTCAAATGGATTTAAAATTTGGGCTAGAAGTTCCGCAACAACTCCAGAAATTTGGAGTAGTATTACTGGATCAGTACCTACATTAGATACTGTATTACAATCTGGTAATACATCAGCTAGAACAGCTACTGTTGGTGGATTAACATTACAAAACCAAAACGTATCAACACCAGGATCATTAACATTCAATGGTCTTACATCTGGAAGTGTTAATGTAAGAGCTGCTAATAATACAACAGCTTATTCATTAGTATTACCAGCGGGTCAAGGAGCAGCAAATAACGTTTTAGTAAACGACGGCTCTGGTAATTTAAATTGGGTTTATAACAATGGAGCTACTCCTGATGCTATTGGCTTTGAAATAGGCGGCGGTAGTTCTGATTACACACCACCAACAACGTTAGCATTTGTTGATCTTTCTCGAGTATTTACTCTTGGATTAGCTTCAGGAATTTCTAATTACAATGTTTGGTTAGCTGGTATTAGATACAATATCACTTCATCTCAATCTGTAACTCTACCTAATATTACAGGATTATATTTTGTTACATTCCAAGTTTCTGGATCAACACTTACATTAGTTGCATCTACAACACCATATGATTTGGAATCTCAAGTTCCTGTAGCTATCATATACTACAATGCTTCTGTATCAGCTCAACAATATTTTGGTGATGAACGTCATTGGTTGACCATGGATTGGAAGACTCATGAATATCTCCACAGAACACGCGGAACAGCTTATGCTTCTGGATTAGATATTTCAGGATCAACCGCAGGTTCAGGTTCTGCAAATGCAGATGCCCAAATTGGCTTAACTACTGGTGACATATATGATGAAGATTTAAAATTCATATTAACAGGTGCCGCTGCAGGAACACTACAAACATACATTATGTATCGAGTGTCAGCTGCTTGGGTAACTGATAATGCATCATTATACCCATATAAATTTGCTAATACAACTGCAGCTTATAATATCAATTCTGGTGGCAATTGGAATATTGCTGATTTAGGAAATAACAATTTTGGTGTCATGTATGTCTGTGGTACCAATGATCCATCACGCCCATTTATTGTAATTATGGGTCAAAATGCATACAATAACTTAACTCAAGCTCAAGCGGCATCTTGGTCTGATATGGATTTAACTGGAATTCCATTTACTGAGTTTAGAGTTCTATATCAATTAATTTTCCAAACAAATACATCTTATACTAATCCAGTCAAAGTTGTTCAAAAAGAATTTGTTGACTATAGAGGATCTGTTCTTCAATTACCAACTTCAGGTGGCGGTGGTGGAGGTGGAACAACTACAATTAACGTAGATACTCCAACATTAAATGCTTCTGGTCAAATTGTAACAAGTAACGCAACTGCAGGAGCTACAAACCTCACAGTTTCAGGAACCATACCTATTGGCAGTATTGTAACTTTTGTTAATTCTCCAACGGCTAATATTTATCAAGTTACAGCATCTTCATCATCTGTACTTAGTATTACTCCTGGATTAAGTGAGAATGTTCCTTCAAATGCGATTATTTATATTGCTACATTTACAAAAGTATCCACAACAGATTTCTTAGCAGGTACAAACATTGTATTAAGATCTATTGGCAATACGACTCAAATTAGTGCAACTTCTGGTGCCGTAAACTATAATGGTCAAGCGATTAGTTCTTTAACTGTTGCATTCCCATTAACAGGTACATATTCATCAGGGGATTTATTAATTTCTAGCCAAAGTGCTTTAGTTTATTTATCTCCAGTACAAGTAGCAACAACACCAAATTCTATACCTTTAACACTTTCTGGTTTACCAATTATTGACGGTTACCAAACAGTTGCAGGTAATAGAGTGTTGTATAAAGATCTACCTCCGCAAGGTAATGCAACATTTAGTGGATCAGTTGGTGCAGGCAGTAATCAACTTACCGTCAGTGGTGTTACTTCAGGAACTGTACAACCAAACCAAGTTTTATCAGGTGGTAATTTTAACACTGGAACTATTATTGTTTCTCAAACATCCGGAACTACTGGCGGAGCTGGTGTTTATGTAATCTCTCCATCTCAAACACTTGCAACATCTACAACTGGATTAACAGCAACAGGTAGTACACTCACATCTGCTAATTTTGGTGTGTATATTGCTGCATCTGGAGCTTGGTCTAGAGCATCTGATGCTGATACCTCTACCGAATTATCTAATGCTACGGTTGTTATTGGATATGGTACACTTAACGCTGGTGATAGCTATATTCAAACCAATCAACTTACTTCACTTGCTACTGGTCAAAATTGGTTGCTATTCTCTGATAATGGAGCTCCTGCACTACAAGGTGTATTAGCTTCAGGTAGAACAGCTAATACAACAGCATCTAATGGATTGACATTATTTAGTGATAATGCTTATCCATTAGTATTTAATAATTCAGGTGCTGGTGGATACCCTGCTATACAATTTAATGGCAGTTTAAAAATTGCTGCAGATACTCCACTTAATCAATTACGTCTTGGTCCTACAAGAGTATTTTCAGATACTTCAAACGGATTAACTGCTAATGCATTTAAGTTACTTCCGGCTTCAGGCAGCAATACTATAAACTTTGTAGCTCCAACATCATTATCAGCAAATGTAAGCTATACGTTTAACATTCCTGTATTACCTGCTGTATTTAATACACCTTTAGCAGTATCTACTACAGGTCTTGTATATTTCCCATCAGCTTTAAACGTTGGTAATGATGCTACAGATAACTTACAATTATCTCCATCAACAGTATCAAGAACTGGAGCAGGACCATTAACTATTGCTTCAGGAACTACAACTGCTGGTGTAGATAATATTATCTTTACAACGAGTGCTGCTGCAACTAATACTCTAACCATGAGTTTAGGTACAGGTGGTAATGCAACTATTACTGCATCCGGATCTGATACTAATATAGGTATCACATTTACAGCTAAAGGTAATGGGGGTATTAATAGTTCTGGCATCTTTGTAGCAGGATCAAGTTCAGCTAACCAAATTGTATTATCAGGCGCTGGAACAACACTTACTCCAACTGTATCCGCTATTGGATCAGACACTAATATTACATTAGGTCTTACTGGTAAAGGCACTGGCGGTATTGGATTAGGAACCAATTTTACTAACTATATACTTGCTCAAGGTGCTGCTACTAATAATAGTACAACTATTACTGCAACAGGATCTGATACCAATGTTACTTTAACTTTACTTGGTAAAGGTTCAGGCACAGTCAATATTTCTCCTGCAGCTCAATTCAATACTGGATTAGCTAATTATATCACAGCAACTGGAGGTGCTACAACAGTTAGCCCAACAATAGCTGTAGCAGGTTCTGATACTAATATTACATTAACTTTAAATTCCAAAGGTTCTGGAACAGTTAATATTGCTCCAGTAGCTCAATTTAATACAGCATTAGCTAACTATATAACTGCAACAGGAGGTGCTTCAAACGTATCTCCAGTGATTTCTGTTGGTGGCGCTACAAGTCCATTACCTTTAAGTCTCTCAGGTAAAGGTGCAGCTAGCGTTAATCTTGCTACTAGTTATACTAACTATGCTTCTGTTTTTGGAGGAGCTACAACGTTTGGACCTACCTATTCTGCAGCAGGAGCTGACACCAATATTGTTACAAATATTTCAGGTAAAGGTACAGG
>Ga0222712_10004317_pt1 | contig 14961 bp, 12 predicted proteins | sample C33_657DmetaG_FD_165043 | JGI IMG/M metagenome (GOLD analysis project Ga0222712, IMG submission 165043) | Estuarine water microbial communities from San Francisco Bay, California, United States - C33_657D | ecosystem: Environmental > Aquatic > Marine > Unclassified | place: USA: California... | reverse complement strand
GGCGCCGCATCCAGCAGCGCGCGGGTGTGTCCGCCGCCGCCAAACGTGCAATCCAAGTAACGTCCCGCCGGACGCGGCGAGAGAAAGGCCAGCGTCTCACGCAGGAGGACGGGTTGATGGCCAGGTTGCATAGGCGCAGGGAAAGTTTCAGCGACCGCCGCGGACATCTGAGGAGGGCCGGAGCCGTTTGAAATTAACCTGATGGACCGGACGCAAAATCAGGCCGTTACTCACACGCGCTGTGACCGCCGGCGCGATCGCAGCCCGCGTCACCGAGGCCCCGCGGACCATGCGCCCCGAAATAGCGAGATTGCGCGGGGAGGCAGAGAGGCCGACGGCGGCCTTAATTAAGGGCAGACGGGCGGTGGCGAGGAGGACAGAGCGGCGCATAGTCGTCAGATCCCGAGCCGGCGCATGATGTCGCCGAAGTTATCACCGGCCGTACGCGTCTCGACCTTTGCCCAACGAGCTGGCGCGTAGAGATTGAATTTGGTCAATGAGCCCACGAGCACCGCGTCTTTACCGATGCCCGCATGAGCCAAAAGATCGGCCCCAACCGCGATGCGACCCTGCTTATCGAAAGAAAACGCCTGCGTCTGAGAAAAAAAGCGGGCCACAAAATCCTGCCCCGCACCATCGCTCAAAGCCATCTGCGCAATCTTGGCGTGCAGTTTCTCCACCTCAGCCGGAGGCAAAACCGCGACATAACCATCGGGATGCGGCGTAGCCAAAAACGCATCGCTCTCCTCGTGGGCATGGCGCCACGCCGAGGGGATCGTCAGCCGACCTTTCTCGTCGAGGGTGTGCCTAAAAAGGCCTGTATAAAATGCTTTGCCGGGTTGAGCCATGAGGGTCGGGAGCCGCCAAGCGCCCCACAACGCCCCATTTCAACCCATTTTCTCCCACAACGGTCAAGCAAAGATCAGCGAAAATGTCATAATGTTGTTCACAAAAAGTTCACCGGACTTCCTGTAAGAAATCAGATCTCACCACGACGGGCAGTAGTCATGCCGACCGCAAAAAACTCAAAGGTTTCACTAAATGTTGATAATGATTTTAATACAAAAAAATTATGAACGGCTCAAACCGATTAATTTACAGTCGCACAGCCTGTGAAATTTACAGATCGGCCATCAAAACGTAAATATTAGTCTGAAATACGGCACTTTCCCGCCATAAGTCATGCCGACGAACATGAAGAAATTAATTTTGAAGGGCGTCTACACAACTCATGCCGACAGCATGCTCCACATCAGTCTAAGAACCTATTTTCAGTCGGAGCACAGTCTCTTAGCGCGCTGGCGCCCAGAGCAGTGACATCACGGTTCCACGTTGATCAACGGTGGCAACCAACTCGAACAACTCCTCATCCTCGTAGAGCCGACACTGCGGAAACTGAGGCGTGGGACTACGTCGCTAAAGGTCAGTGACACCCATTTACAAAGTCTTATTTTTTTTGGGGGGCCACCGCAATTACGTGCCGTAAAAATGCGCTACAGTTCAACGGTTCAGTGCTTATTATATTCGAACCTATCCACGACTTTTCCCGTATCGTATAGCAGCGTTTTTGGATAGTAAGCCTCGTCAAACGGGCGGGGCCGAGTCGGCCCGCCCCAAGTCGAGCCTTCGCGGCGTCCCCAATGTCGGCGCGCCCAGTGCGGACCACGGAGCGGATCCCGCGTTCGGTTCATCCATGCGAGCAATTCATCCAGTAATTGCGCCCGTTGAGGCGCCAGCTCTGGGTCGTTGATCCGGTTCTGAAGTTCGAGAGGATCCGCCGATAGATCGTAAAGCTCATCCTTATCGAGCAGATTGATGACGAGTTTATAACGTCCATCGAATGCAGACCGGATGGGTGCAAACGCGCCAAAACCATCGTGATCGATTTCAAACCGATTAAATTCGAGAAAGACGAAATCGTTGGTGCGGTGGTGCGGGTCGCGCATTTGGGTCAGCATTGAGCGCCCTTGCAGGATTTCCGGAATCGGCAGCCCGAAATAGTCGAGCAACGTTGGCACCAGATCGATGTGTGATACTGGTTCCTTCGATACCGCGCCTACCGGTGACATGCTCGGCCAACGAACGATGAACGGAATTCGAACAATCTCCTCATACATGCACGGTCCTTTTCCATAAAGACGATGGCCGCCAAACATATCACCGTGATCACTGGTGTGGATGACGAGAGCATCGGGCGTTTCCGCATCAATCGCCTCGATGACCCGGCCCACCTGAGAGTCACAAAAGCTATTGCAGGCAAAATGTTGCGGGTGGCGCAAACAGGCGGTGTCACCCTCTCGAACGATCTGGTTCAAATGGGAAATGGTGTGGTCAGCCCATTCTTGCTGCGATCGAGGCTTATCGGTGAGCGGGTCATCCGCGTTGGGCACGGGAAAGAGGAAATCACTGAACGAACTGGCATAGGGTTCGGGGGCAATAAACGGGTGATGCGGTTCGTCGATGGACACGACCAACAAAAAATCTTTATCCCGATGGGCACGGATGAATTCCCGCGCTCGTTCGGCAATTCTCCAAGCATGAGTGAAATCGGCCGTGATCCCGTTTTCCGCCACAGCCTTTGCGTCCAGCACCCGTCGCGATAGCGCCCGCGCTTCGTCGTTCGGCAGAGAATCGAGGTAGTTTCGGCCGTCCATCCAATAAGCCGGATCCCAGCCCGGAGGGCAACGACCGTCGCCAAAGTAGTCACTGCCGTCGAGGTGCCACTTGCCGATGTATCCGGTGGCAAAACCCCCATCGCGCAGCCGCTGGCCTAGCGTGGGCAAATCGAGATGAGGCGCCATGTCGTTGCCCAGAACCCCGTTGCTGTGGGGATACAGGCCGGTGAACAGGGCCGAGCGCGCCGGTCCGCAAACCGGTGCACAGGTGTAAGCGGAGTCAAACCGCACTCCCTCGGAAGCGAGTCGGTCTATATTCGGCGTGCCCAAAGCCAACTCCGGCCGGTAGCAACCGACGCAATTCGCGCCTTGGGTATCGATGAGAAAGAGAACGGTCTGTCGTTTAGCCATGGAAAGTTTTCCGGTGATCAGCAAAAACGTGTCCCTCGCCTCTTGATGTGCCTCTGGATGCACACGCACGATGGGACAAGTCGGGTAAAGTCACGTAAACGGAAAATCTGAGACGTTGCCGAGTCTCACTCATGACGGGGATCAAGTCCGGACGATGGAGGCGTTGTCTCGCGAAAGGACTGACGATACATCGTCGGTGTCCGTTGAGTAATCCGTTTGAAAAGGCGGCAGAAGTAAAAAGGGTCTTCATAGCCAACAAGGTGAGCGATGTTCTCAACTTTGGTATCTGTCCCAGCAAGATACTCACAGGCTTTGGCGATTTTTTGTTGGTTGAAATAGCTACGCGGACTCTGGCCGGTAAGCTTTCGGAACTGCTGGGTAAAATAGGCGTGGGACATGCCAGCAATTGCCGCCAATTCGTGAATGCTCACGTGTGCACCGAGGTTATTGCTCATCATCGTGAGCGTGCGTGCGATCCGGGTCGCGGTTGAATCCTGCGTAGCCGTGCGGTGGCAGATTTGGCCGAATAGATCGCCAAGCAGCTGGTGCATCGCCGAAGAAGCCTGCACAAGATTTTTGTAGGCACTGCCCTCGTGGTAGATTCCGAGAATCTTCTCGAATTTCTCGACGAACCGGAGGTCCGATTGGACCGCGATGCAGATATTTTTTCCGCCCGTGGTCAAAATATCGTAATACTGCTGGGCAACCGTGCCGTTGAAATGGATCCAATAGTAGGACCAAGGACTGTCCGCATCCGCTTCGTAGGCGTGATATTCAAAGGGGCGAAGGAGTGCGAAGGTGCTGCGTGTAATCTTGTGCTTGCCTTGGCTGAAATCGAGGGTGCCCGCCCCGTCGATGCAATAGAGCAACGTGAACGCCCAATCCCCATTGGCCCGGGAGACTTTCTGCCCTTTGGCCCGCGGGGAATAACCTAAACGGCACGGCAATAAAGCTGCCGTCAGGGGTTGCCGGCTAGCGGACTCCACCACTTTGGTCGGCAACTTAAAAATACGCTCACCAGGAAAGTCTTCACGGCCGAGAACAGAGACGAGCTTACGGCCGTTGAAATTAAAGACCCGAGTCTTGTCGTCCGGCATGTAAGTATCGAGCGAGAAGGCCGTCGGATCCAAAGCCGGCAACACGCGGTTACGCGATTTGGCGGCCTTCGCGACTTTCCTCACGGATTGGTTGGGTTTGCGCATGACCATCCGTTAACCGGTGCTCGCGAGCCTCCACAGGGAAAAATACAGCGCGACCGCAAGCAAGGCGACCACCACCGATGCGACACGGAGGCCGCGCCAAGGCGTAAGGTCCATCTCGGGCGCGGACGACATGCTGGGCCGCGATGTGCTCGCCGCCGCGGGAGCGGCGGCAGCAAATTGGCCCACGATCAGCATAAAGCCACAGAGCAAGAGGGTGTTCAGGGCGGCGAGATGCAGCCAGTGGATGCGCAACGAAGATAAGTTGAGGCGGAACCCAAGGAAGCCGTCGCCCCAAAGGCAGTTCAGCAAAATCGAACTGAATACCCCGAGGATCATGGACACGTTGGCCGCCCAAGCGGGCACCCGCCGACTGAACATACCCATGAGGACCACTGCCAGCAAAGGCAGTTTAAAAGCGGACATGACCTGCTTCATCATCGTAAAGATTCCCTCGGAAGAGCTGCCCAGCAGGCTAGTGGTAAATATGGCCACGAACACGATCACCACGGAAAAGAGCTTGCCCGCTCGGACCATCTCGCGGTCCGAAGCGCCCGGCCGGAGCCAGCCTCGATACAAATCCAGACTGAACATGGTCGAAACACTGTGCAGTCCGCCGTTAAAAGAGCTGATCACGGAGCCGAGGAAAACCGCAGCGAACAAGCCCACCAGGTAGGGCGGCAGCACGGCGTCAACCAGCAGCGAGTACGCGAGATCACCGTTGCCCACGGCGGCGGCGCCGAACATTTCCGCCGCAATGACTCCGGGGAATACGAGAAAGAACGGCCCGAGGAGCTTGAGGCCCGCGGTGGCGAGAATCCCTTTTTGCGCCTCCGCGAAGCTCTTGGCGCCGAAAGAGCGCTGCACGATCATCTGATTGGTGCACCAGTAGAACAGATTGATGAAAAGCATGCCGGTGAAGAGCGTATCGAAGGGCACGTTCGATCGCGGACCACCAACGGGGTCGATCTTCGTGGCCTGGTGCTGGAGCACGCGGGTTAGTCCGGCGAGAAAGTCGCCGTCTCCCAGCTTGAAAAGTGCAAGCACCGGAATGAGCAGACCGCACACCAGCAAACCCGCGCCGTAGAGCGTATCGGACAGCGCCACGGCTTTCATGCCGCCAAAGAGCACGTAAAAGGTGCCGATGATGCCGATGCTCCACGCCATGATTTGGAAAGATGTCGCCTCGGAAACTCCCAACTGGGTGTGTACGTGGAAAATGGTGCTCATCGCCAGCCCACCGGAATAAAGCACGAACGGCAGGATGTTCAGCGCGATCGTGATGATGAAGACGATGCCCATGATCCGGCGGGCCGTCGCGTCGAAGCGCTGTTCGAGAAACTGTGGCACCGTGGTGATATTGCCCGACCAGTAGCGCGGTAAAAAATACCACGCCATCGCGATCAATGCGAATACCGGTACGATCTCCCAAGCCATCACCACCGCGCCGTGAATCGAGGCGGCCCCGTTCAGACCGATCAACTGCTCGGTGGAAAGATTGGTCAACAGCAGCGCCATGGCCACTTGAATCCAAGGCAATTTCCGACCGGCGAGGAAGTAGGTTTGCGCGTCGCTGTTGTCGTCCCGACGGGTTTGCCACCAGGAAATCAGCGCGACCACTACGGTGAAAAAAAGGAATGAGCCGACGGCTAGCGGAAGGTTCATAATTGGGGATAAGCAATCCAAATGGCCGCCGACCGACCGAGGTTAGCAAAACGATAGGGAAGTTGAATCAGAAGCTGAACTTGTTCGAAATAATCCATGCGAGCGGTGCGTTGAGGCGCTAATTTAGCGGCGTGCCCGCGGTCGTCTGAGATAACCAAGGCGGACTGAGCCAAAGCGCGAAACGGGATAGACGCGGGATTCGAGGAAAGCAGGTGGAACTCATGTTAACTGGGGTTGGGATTGAGTCGAACGTGAGCCGAAAGCCTTTTCACCTTACGCGAGCCAACGCACTTTCAAAATGGATGAATTTAGCATCAATCTGGACTTATTGAATCCAACTCAGGACGCGCTTCAAATCAAAGGTCTCAGTCCAAAAATCACCGGTCGCTGGCCGGATGGCTCGAAATGCTCCAACAAAAAGTCCAGCGAGCCATGCGGAACGTCTATGGGCGATCGGGGGCCAGATAATTATCATGTCGGTCCATCCGCTGCCCGTTTCAGGCGCGTAATTCCCCTGCCCTCAAATTACGCTTCTGGTCGCGATTCCATCCCTCTGCAAAAGTCATGCTCATTAAACCATCACTCATGATCCTTCGTTCACTCATCTTGGCCTCACTTAGCATGGTCAGCGTTACGCTGCACGCCGCCGACGGCGCGCGCGCACCCTACAACGTGTTATTCATTGCTCTGGACGACATGAACGACTGGGTGGGGGCCTTCAGTGGCTCGCCGCAAAATCGCTCGGCCACGCCCAAGATGGACCTATTTGCAAAAAATGGGTCCGTCGTATTTCAACAGGCGAACTGCGCGGGACCGGTCTGCGGTCCGTCGCGCTCGGCGTTGCTTTCCGGCTTCATGCCGCACCGGAGCGGAGTTTATACCAACAGCCAGAACATGCTCGGTTCGGCATTGGTTAAGACCCACCTCACGCTACCGGAGTATTTTTCGAAACATGGCTACCACACCCTTTCGACGGGAAAGATCTTCCACAAACATCCCGGCGATGAAGGACACTGGTCGTTTGATCACTGGTTGGCGTCTGAGGGCGGAAGCGGTTCGCGTCCAGACCCGGATCGCGTCACCTCACGCAATCGAAATCTGCTGGATGGCAAACCGGCCCTATGGCCCGAAGTGAAAAGCGAAGGCAGAGAAGGCGGCGAAGGTGAAGGAACGGAATTTGCCTGGGGTCCTACCCGGGGCCCCAAAGAAGACTCCAAAGATTGGAAGGCCGCCGAGTGGGCGGTGGCACAATTGGCCAAACCATCGGCGAAGCCCTTCTTTATGGCTCTGGGTATATCCAAACCCCACCTGCCTTGGTATGTACCACAGGAATACTTCGACCGTCATCCCTTGGAAAGCATCCAGCTCCCAGAAGTTCGCCTCAACGATCTTGACGATATCCTCGCGCCCAACGGCCGGTCGAAATTCAGTCCATCTTCCGATTTCAAATGGGCCAGTCAGGATCCAAGATTGATGAAGGGCGCGGTGCGGGCCTACTTGGCCGCGACGAGCTACGCGGATGACTGTGTCGGCCATGTCCTCGATGCGCTCGAAAAAAGTCCGGCCCGCGACAACACGATCGTCGTCATCTGGGGCGACCATGGCTGGCACCTCGGCGAGAAGCTGCGATTCCGCAAAGCGACGCTTTGGGCAGAATCCACCCGGCTTCCGTTGATCATCCGCATGCCCGGGATGAAGTCGCAGCAAAACTGCCCGCGCGTGGTCAATCTGATCGATCTCTTCCCCACCTTGATCGAGGCCTGTGGATTGCCGGCCAAACCGGAAATCGACGGACGCAGCCTCGCCCCATTGTTGCGGGATCCGAAGACGCCTTGGCCCTACCCGTCCATCACGGTCGACGGCAAGGGCAACGCCTCCGTTAGAGATGAGGACTGGTATTTCATCCGCTACCAAGATGGGAGCGAGGAGTTTTACGACATGGCGCGTGATCCCCTGCAGTGGACCAACCTCGCGGCTTCGAGCGATCCGCAAATCCGAACCCAGATGAAACGGCTGGCCGCATCTTACCCGGCGTCATTTGCTCCCGACGTGGCCCAAAACAAAGGGGGCAAAGCAGAAAAAGAGGAACGAGCCGGCAACCCAGACCCGACACTCCGGCCCGCCCGAGCGGCAGCGCAGCTGAAGTAGGCGCGGCGCAAACGAGCATGAATCAAGAATCCAAAATCAATCGACTAAACTGCTGAGTCGCGATGGCGATCGGCTACTCAGAATACCCACGGATTACACCATGAGAAATCCCCTTAACATCATCACCCTGGCTGGGCTCTTACTCGCTTCGCCGGCCGCGCTCTCGGCCGCCGGGCCTGCTCAGCCGCCCGTTCAACCTAACATCATCTACATCCTTCTAGATGACGCGGGCTATGGCGATTTCGGCTGTTACGGCCAAAAAACTTTGCAGACCCCGAACATCGACCGCCTGGCGAGCGAAGGCATGAAGTTCACGCGGCACTACGCCGGCTCTACGGTCTGCGCGCCGTCGCGTGTCGTGCTGATGACCGGCCTGCACACGGGCCATAGCCGCGTGCGAGCCAATGGCCCCAGTCACTTGCCCGATACGGATCTCAACGTGGCCCGGCTGCTCAAGGATGCGGGTTATCTGACCGCGTGCATCGGCAAATACGGCCTTGGCATGCCTCTACCACCGGATGATCCGCAGAAAAAAGGCTTCGATTACTCCTTCGGTTACGTCGACACGGCACACGCGCACAATGGCTACCCCACTTACCTCTTTCGCAACGGGGCTAAGGTGTCGCTCGATAACCAGATTATTCCCGGCTCGGAAAACAAACCCGGCACGGGTGTAGCCCCGATCGAGGGCCGGAAGCAGTGGGCACCCCAACTCTTGGCTGAAGAGGTGCAGCGTTACCTCGCCGAGCGCGCGAAGGACCGGACCAAACCGTTCTTCCTTTATTACACGCCCATTCTGCCCCACGCGAACAACGAAGCGGACGAATCCTCGCCGCTCGGCCATGGCATGGAGGCGCCCGCCGATCCCGAATTCGCGTCACGGGACTGGCCTGCGGTAGAAAAAGCTTTCGCCAGCGCCATGAAATTCGTGGACCGCGACGTGGGGGCAGTGATGGCGCAACTGAAGGCCCTCAACCTGGATGAAAACACCATTGTCATGTTCTCCAGCGACAACGGTCCCCATCAGGAGGGCGGCCACAACGCGGCGTTTTTTCAGAGCAGCGGCGGCCTGACGGGGACGAAGCGCGACCTCACCGAAGGCGGCGTGCGCGTGCCGTTCATCGTGCGCTGGCCCGGTAAGATCAAACCCGGCACCGTCAACGAGCACGTCAGCGGCTTTCAAGACTTGATGCCCACGGCGGCTGACCTCGCCGGCGTCAAGGTCACGGCGGAGTGCGACGGCATTTCGTTCCTGCCGACCGTGCTCGGAAATAATGAGCAACAGAAGCAGCATCCCTATCTCTATTGGAATTTCAGTGAACAGGGCGGCAAACGCTCCGCGCTCAAGTGGCCGTGGAAGCTCATTCACCGCAATACCGCCTCAGCAGACCCATCCAGCTCATCCTCCGCCAAGAAAAAGAAGTCGGCTGAGGGCAAATCACTCATCGTTGAGTTGTTTAACTTGAACCTCGACTCCACCGAATCGAACAACGTCGCCACCGCGAATCCGCGGATCGTCGAGGAACTTACGGGCTACATGCAGCAGGCGTGGCGCGATCCCAAATAACCCACCCTAAGCCCGCGGCGGCCATGCTACCGCTGGAGAATTAACCCGGTTTTCGGACCATGAAATCCCCTTTACTCTACCTCGCGCTTGCCGCGCTGATCTGGGCTCCTCGCTTCTCTCAACCGGCGGCAGCGGCAACCGCGTCCCGGCCCAACGTTCTGTTTATCATCGCGGACGATGCGTCCCGTCATTTCGGCGAAGCCTATGGCTGCAGCTGGGTGAAGACACCGAACATCGACCGCCTGACCAGACAGGGCTTGGTCTTTGATAATGCCTACACGCCGACGTCGAAGTGCGCACCGTCCCGCGCCGCCATCCTCACCGGGCGAAATCCGTGGCAACTCGAAGATGCGGCGAATCATCAGCCCTATTTCCCGGCAAAGTTCATGGCTTTCAGCGAGGCCCTCGCCCAGGCCGGCATCGCCTGCGGCGCCGCTGGAAAAACTTGGGGTCCAGGTGAAGCAAAGATGGCTGACGGCAGCCCGCGAAATTTCGGACTCCAGGGAAATGGCGTCGTCACCGATCGCGAGCCGGGCGCCGCACTCGGCGCTTTTCTGAAAACTCGCACCCCCGGCCAGCCGTTCTTTTATTGGTTCGGTAGCCATTATCCGCATCGGGGCTACAAACCGGACTCCGGCATCGCCGCTGGCAAGAAGCCCGCCGACATCGACCGCGTGCCCGCGTATTGGCCCGACAACGACGCCGTACGTCGCGACATGCTCGACTACGCGGTCGAAATCGAAGCCTACGACGCGCAGATTGGATCGCTGCTCGCCGCGCTTGAGGAAAGCGGAGAAGCCAAAAATACTTTGGTCATCGTTACATCGGATCACGGGATGCCCTTTCCCCGCGTGAAGGGGCACACCTATGACGACGCGCACCACATTCCTTTCATTGTGGCATGGCCTGGGCGGGTCGGGCAGCCGGGGGGCCGTGTCGCCGAGTTCATCAGTTTTATCGATCTCGCGCCGACCTTGCTCGAACTGTTCGATATCAATGGTACCACACAGGGCATGGCGCCTATTACTGGCCGCAGCTTCACCGATTTGCTACGCGGCCAGGCGAAGGCCGAGCGCGGATTTGTGATTGTAGGGCGCGAGCGCAACGACGTGCTGGCGCGTCCCGGTTCCCCGGCGGGACTGGGGTATCCCACGCGCGCCATCCGTGCGGGCTCGCTTTTTTACGTACAAAACTTCGCGCCCGAGCGGTGGCCGTGCGGCGACGTTGAACTTGGTTTGAAGGACACCGACGCCAGTCCCTCCAAGACTCTAATTGCCGAGCGCGGCGCGTCGGATCGGTTTTGGCAACATGCCTACGGCCAACGCCCCGCCGAACAGTTATTCGACCTCGGCAAAGATCCCGACTGCGTCACCAACCTCGCCGGCCAGCCCGCTTACGCCGCGAACCTCACCAGCTTGCGGGCCCAGCTAATATCTGAACTCAAACGCCAAGAGGACCCGCGCGCACTCGGGCGGGGTGACAGGTTTGACCAGTATCCCTCGCCCCGTGTTGGCGCAACGGGCGAGCAGCCGAATCGAAAAGCAAAAAAGAAAGCCCAGCCGTAGTCGGACCCTTTATGAAGCTCCGTTTCTTCCCCCTTCGCCACCCTTTCAAACCCACCGAGGGCACCCATGTCTGGCCCAACGGGCGCGAATACTTGGCCCAGACTCTGCCGCTCTTGTTTAGGTAATTGTTCACCTCTCATTTCAAACATCATGTACCTTAAAAAATCTGTCCTCCGGTCGGCGTTTCTCGGCGCAGCCCTCGCCCTTTCCTGCAGCGCCGCCACGCCTTCGGTTGAGCACGCCGCCACGGGCGCGGACTATTCGCTGAAATGGGGAACTGCCGCGCAAATCTCCGACGTCACCTTTTCGTTGAGAGTGAACGGGGAGTGGATCTACGCTGACGCCTTCCCCCGCCGCGTCTGGTCGACCGAAAGTGGCCGGCAGGTGTTGCGATGCACCGGCCTGCCTCCGTTGGAGGAGTTTGTCCTCACAATCGACACCGCCCCCAACCGTCCGTATGCCGTGGTGTCCGCGGCGCTCAAGGCATCGGCCGAATTCAAATTGGGCGGCGTGAGGATGCTGACCAAAAAAGCCGAGGCCCCGAACCTCTCCGTCGTAAATCCTGCCAAAGGATGGACCGTGTTTGTCGAGTCGCTGCAGGCTCCGGACCATGGGCGGATTTTCACCCTAGATCAGTTAGCCAAGCTTGAAGCGGAAAAGAAAGAAGACCCACGCGACGCGTTCTGGGTTTCGACGCTGCAGAACGATACGGGCAACCAGACCTTGGCCTTTGCGGCGCTGAAGGGCGAGCTGTGGCCGACCACCTTTGAATGGCGCAATACCGGCGGCGGCGCCTTGCACCTTTCGGTACGCAGTAGCAGTCCAGAGAGTCTTGAACACATTTTAGTGCGGCCGGGTCGGCAGGTTGAGGTGGATCCGGTGCTGATTGGATATTGGGCTGATCGACGTCCGACCAAGGTGCTGGACGAAGTGGGGCGTATCATGGGTGAAAGCGTCCGGCAGGGCCGTCCGATGCGTTCCATCGAGCCCGGTTGGAGTTCATGGCATTCGTATGAACGCAAGGTTACCGCTGAGGACGTGATGAAGGCGGCGCGATTTATGAAAGCGGAGCTTTACGATGCCGGCTATCGCTACATCCAAATCGACGGTGGCTGGTGGATCAAACCCGGGTCCTATGTGGTCAACGCGGACTTCCCCCGCGGTATGCGCGATCTTTCCAATCAAATCACCGACATGGGCCTAAAGTTCGGGCTGCACATCAGTCCGTTGCGGGTGAATCCCACCGATCCCTACTGGAAGACCCATCCGAAATGGCTGCTTTCACCCTACAACAAGAAACCGATCGATCCGAACGACGCCGACATGATGACGACGTTGGGCATGGTTTATCTCGACGGCAGCCATCCCGACGTGCCCCCGTATCTGGCCGGTCAGTTCAAGCAGATGGTAGAGGACTACAAACCGACGTTCATGAAGTGGGATCACCACTACGGCGGCCTAGAGGAAGGCCCGCGCTTTGATCCGACGATGACCGGTTTGCAGGCCCACAACAAAGCGGTACGCATGATTCGCGCGGCCCTGCCCGAAGATCTCGTGGTCACCCGGAGCATGGGTTGGCTGTATGGCGCGATCGAGTGCTACGACGCCGTCCGCATGGGCAACGACATCAACAAACCGGGGGTCAAAAGCAAAAAGGAACCCTACGCCAATATCACCTACGGGAAGACCACCGGGTCGATCGAAGACGTGCTTTTGGGTCGCGACTACAAGGGGATGATCCGGTTTGCCCGCCAGGCAGCGCAGAACTACTATATTCACAACCACATCGCCCTCTGCGACCCCGACGCATTCTTCAGTTCGCCGCAGTATTCGCTGGAGGAGGCGCGCATCCACATCACCCTGCAGGCGCTGATGGGCGGTTTCCTTTTTGGCGGCGATCGCATCGAGTCGCTCCCGAAAGATCGTCTCGACCTGTATCGCCACAAGCCGCTGCTCGAGGTGTGGCGCGCCGGGAAGCATGCCGTGCCGCTCGATCTCTTTTCCGGGGCTGACATTCCCCGGATCTGGAAACTCGAACTGCCCGACCGCACCGTGTTCGGATTTTTCAACTGGCTTGACGATGCCCGCGAAACGACTTGGTCGCTGGCGGATCTGGAAATGGCTGCCGGGACTTACCAACTGACGGATCTTTGGCGGGGAGCGAGCGTTCCTTACGATGCGGATAACGTGAAGCTTTCGATGCCCGGACACACCGTTCGACTGATCGAATTTCGGAAATCATCCGCCGCTCCAAACCCTAAATGAATCCCGCCAACTGCCCCCACTGGTCCCCTCCTCGTGGGCTGGCAGGAACCGGCCCGGTAAGGACCCGAGCTACTCACATCTTGGCCGCGCTGCAAACGTGAGCGCCCGTAATCAGCATCGTATCAAACTAGGATACCTTTCCCATTCATTCACCCCATTCATGAAGCTGAAATTATCACTCCGCCTAGCGGTCGGTTTGCTCACGGGATGGCTCCCTTTGCAACAACCGATGCGGGCCGAGCCTGCGGCTGCCATCGCGGCTTCAGCCAAGCCGAACATCATATTCATTTTGGTCGACGACCTGGGCTGGGGCGATGTCGGCGTATTCCACCAGAACGGCCGCAAAGCGTCCGGTGACCGTGCCCTACCCTACCAATTAACGCCCAACCTCGATCGCTTCGCGTCCGAGGGAGCTCGATTCACCCATCACTATGTCGCAGCGCCAGTCTGCGCTTCCTCTCGGTCCTCGTTGCTCCAAGGCGTCACGCAAGGACACGCCAACGTACGCGACAACCAATTCGACAAAGCCATCGATGAAAACCACACCCTGGCCACTGTCCTGCGCGAGGCCGGTTACGCGACTGGGGCCATTGGCAAATGGGGCGTGCATGGTCTCAATCTTGAACCGAACGCTCCCGCCCATCCCTTGAAGCGCGGCTTCGACTACTACTACGGCTACCTCCGCCATGTGGACGGCCACGAGCACTACCCAAAGGAGATGCTCTATTTCGCCGAGAAAGCGGCGCAACGCGGTCCGATAAAAGTCTGGGAAAATTATCAGGATAGCACCGAGCCCCTCGACAAGTGCTATACCACCGATCTGTTCACGGCCCGGGCCAAAAAATGGATTACTGAGCAGGCCGAGGCGGCGGTGAAAAAACCGTTCTTCCTTTATCTCGCTCATGACACGCCGCACGCGGTGCTAGAGTTGCCAACCCAAGCCTATCCCGCTGGCGGCGGTCTAAAGGGTGGCATGCAATGGATCGGCACTCCGGGCCAGATGATCAGCACCGCCTCCGGCACTCCGGACAGTTGGATCCATCCCGACTACGCGGGAGCCACCTACGACGATGATCGCAATTCCGCCACACCAGAAAAGCCCTGGCCCGAGGTCTATAAACGCTACGCAACATCCGTCCGTCGCCTCGACGACAGCGTCGGCGATCTGATCAAGCTACTGCAGGACCTTAAGCTTGATGATAACACCCTGGTCATCTTCGCCTCCGATAACGGTCCTTCCATCGAGTCCTACCTGACTCAGGCCATCACGCCGGAGTTCTTCGCGAGCTTCGGTCCTTTCGACGGCCTCAAGCGTGACCTGTGGGAGGGCGGCCTGCGCACCCCGGCCATCGCCCGCTGGCCCCGACACATCCCGGCGGGGCGAGTGATCGAAACTCCGTCAGCAATGTGGGATTGGCTGCCGACTTTTGCCCAGGCTGCAGGCCTGCCCGCTCCTGCCCGGGCCGATGGCATCTCCCTGCTCCCTGCATTGACCGGCACGGGGAAACCAACGCCGCGTGACTACC
>Ga0222712_10004316_pt1 | contig 14962 bp, 14 predicted proteins | sample C33_657DmetaG_FD_165043 | JGI IMG/M metagenome (GOLD analysis project Ga0222712, IMG submission 165043) | Estuarine water microbial communities from San Francisco Bay, California, United States - C33_657D | ecosystem: Environmental > Aquatic > Marine > Unclassified | place: USA: California... | reverse complement strand
CGATGGTCATCATGGGCAGAAAGGAACGGAATATGAAAAATATTTTGAAACTCTAGTTACCCGTATTAATGAAGAACACAGTGCTAATCCTTTTGCGTTTTGTATGATTAATGGTGATATTATTCATGACGACAAGGTGCATTATCCTGCGGCAAAAAAAGCCTTAGACAAACTAGCGCTAAAATATTATGTAAGTCAAGGGAATCATGATAAGGTTACTGCAAAGGAATGGGAAACCATTTGGAATATGCCGGTCAACCTCGACTTTTCGATTGGGAAGAATGCATTTTTAATTGCTACTACCTCCAATGAAAAAGGGACTTATCTCAGTCCAGATGTAAATTGGATGGCTACTCAATTAGAGAAACATCAGTCCAAAAAAAATGTATTTATTTTTATACATATCAATCCAGGAAAGTTAACTAAACATGCAGTGGATAGTCCTGAATTATTTGAGGTTTTTGCAAAGCACAAAAATATCAAGGCTGTTTTTAATGGGCATGATCATGATGAAGAAGGTATTAAAAAAAGAAATGAGATACCTTTTATATTTGATGCGCATTTTGGCGGAGACTGGGGTACACCCTATCGTGGATTTAGAGTGGTAGAGTTGATGAGTGACAATTCAATACTTACCTATGTGATGAATCCGATTGATAAGATTAACGAGGTTACATTTTAAGTAGAAGGAAGTTGTTATTATTTATTTTCCTATAAATTTTGGTGTACGTTTTTCTAGAAAGGCAAGGGTGCCTTCTTTTCTGTCAGCCGTATCGAAGCATTCACCAAAGGCATTATTTTCAACTGTATAACCATCGATAGCATTATTTTCTGCTGCATTGGCGCATTGAATGCACTCGGAAATGGCAATCGGTGCTTTTGTATTGATTACTGTTAAAATGGAAATGGCTTTATCCATCAATAATTCTTGAGGTACTACATAGTTGACTAGTCCGTATTGTAATGCTGTGTGAGCGTCTATCATTATTCCACTGATTAATAATTCTATTGCACGTCCCTTGCCTATTAATTTTGTTAATCTTTGCGTACCGCCATATCCAGGAACGATGCCTAGATTAATTTCTGGTTGCCCAAATTTTGCATTTTCGGCAGCAATTCTAAAGTGGCAGGCCATGGCTAATTCACAGCCACCACCTAATGCAAACCCATTCACTGCTGCAATAATTGGCTTAGTACTATTTTCTATTTTTGAAAAAATATCCTGTCCTCTTTTGGATAAGTTAATTGCTTCAGTTTTGGTTAAATCCGAAAACGCTGCAATGTCAGCACCGGCTACAAATGCCTTTGGTCCTGTACCAGTTATAATTGCAGATTTGATAGAGGCGTTAGTATAAATTTCTTCGATGGCAAGTTCTAATTCAGCTAGTACCACACTATTCAGTGCATTTAATTTCTCAGGACGGTTGATGGTGATGGTGAAAATACTATTATTGAGAGAAGTAATTAAAGTGGTGTAGCTCATTTAATTTTTTTTAGTAAGCTTTTGGAACAATTAATACAAATCAACTGATTAATTTAAAAATCTCGATGGGTACTTACCCAATCCGAAATATATTGGGTAATAGAAGAGGTATTAGTGCCTGGTGGAAATAATTCGCCTACACCTATTTTATTCAATTCCTTCATATCTTCTGCTGGAATAATACCTCCACCGGTGAGTAGTACATCTGTCATCTGTTTTTCCTTCATCAACTTTATGATTTTCGGGAAAACGGTATTGTGCGCACCGCTAAGGATGCTAACACCAATGGCATCCACATCCTCTTGTAAGGCAGTATTTACCACCATCTCAGGAGTCTGACGAAGGCCAGTATAGATCACCTCCATTCCTGCATCCCGTAAAGAAGTTGCGATTATTTTGGCACCACGATCATGTCCATCCAGACCTACTTTTGCAATCAATATGCGAATGGGTCTTTTTTTATCAGTATTCATGATGGTTTCTTTAAATGAATTGTCTATGAATAGAAAGTAATTACGCTCCAAAAACTTTCAAAGCATTTTCTATTCTTTGAAGCGTATTTATTTTACCAATTGTTTCAGCAATGATGAATAAGCCTGGCCCCATTTTGCTACCCACTAAAAATACTCTTAGCATCATTTGTAATTCACCTACTTTACTATTTTTTTCAGTAGCAATTTGTTTGAAAATTGTTTCAATGGAAATCGCATCCCAACTTTCTAGTTGGTTTAATTGATCGATTAGGCTATTGAAGTATTCTTTTTTAGCTTCATCCCATTTTGGCTTAACGGATGCTTCATCATAGGAGCTAGGTGAATCAAAGAAGTATAAACCTTGAGTATAAAAATCTGGAAGTACAATACAGCGCTCTTTAATTAAATTCATCACTTCTCCCAAATAGTTATCATCTATATTGGAGACTCCTTTGCTCAAGAAGATTTCTTTAACTCTTTCTTTATAATTTTCAATAGGCAATTTTTTGATCCATTCTTGATTAAACCATTTTGCTTTTTCGAAATCAAATTTAGCGCCGCCTTTATGAACTTTTTCGATGCTAAATTTTTCTATTAATTCTTCTAATGAAAATACTTCTTGCTCTGTACCGTCATTCCAGCCTAGTACAGCTAATAGGTTGATGAATGCTTCTGGTAAAAAGCCTAATTCCTTAAATCCTTTGGTAACCTCCTTTGAAGTAGGGTCTATCCAATCCATAGCATAAACGGGAAAGCCTAGACGATCTCCGTCACGCTTACTTAGTTTTCCGTTTCCATCTGGTTTTAAAATTAATGGAAGATGCGCCCAATGGGGCATTTGATCTAGTCCAAACAAGTATTTCCATAATAAAATGTGGACTGGCGCGCTTGGTAGCCATTCCTCTCCTCTAAAGGCATGACTTATTTTCATTAAATAATCGTCAATCACCACGGCAAGATGGTAGGTGGGCATTCCATCAGCTTTAAGTAATACTTTGTCATCTACTGTATTCGTATCAAATTCCATTTCTCCTCTGATCATATCTGAAAAAGGAATGAGTTCATTGGAATTAACTTTTATGCGGATGACATAGGGGGTTCCTGCATCAATTAATGCTTTTGTTTCTTCAGGTAATAAGCGCAACGAATTGTTCATGCTCATCCGTATATGATGATCGTATTGCAAACTATTGCTGCCGGCAGCTTTTAGCTTTTCTCTCATCGCTTCTAATTCTGCAGAAGTATCAAAGGCATAATAAGCATTACCTTGTTGAATGAGTTGTTCAGCATATTGGCGGTAAATTGGTTTTCTTTCACTCTGCCGGTAAGGGGTATACGGACCACCATGAATCACACTTTCATCGGGTACTAGTCCACACCAGTCTAGGCAGTCGAAAATATATTTCTCCGCACCATCTACCCATCTTGTTTGATCGGTATCCTCTACGCGAACTATAAAATCACCTTGGTGTTTTTTTGCAAATAAATAATTAAATAGCACGGTTCTAACTCCGCCTAAATGAAGCCCCCCAGTTGGACTGGGTGCAAATCGAACTCTAACTTTATTGGCCATAGGGCAAAGATAAGCCAGGAGTGAAATGAAAGGAAAATAAAGTTTTTACTTTTCTAGTCTATTAAAAAAATTCAGCTATTTTATTGGCAATCAGTAAATGCCCTTGTTGATTAGGGTGGTTTACCTGTGACATATAGTTTGTGATGGGTTCTCCAGACAAGACCTTATTTCTGAACTCCTCATAGCTATCTATTAATCCGACATCGTATTTTTTTGCTAATGCCTTTATTTGCAAAGCATGTTTTTCTAATTCATTATTGGGGGATAATATATCTATTCTTTGGTCTGGAGATGGAGTTAATAGAATTACTTTTATATTCTTTTTTAAGGCCTTTTCAATCATGGTACTCCATGCTTTTGCCGCTTTTTCTAGTCCAGCAGAACGATCGTTGAGTGCATAGTCGATAAATAATACATCAGGTTGATGATTCAAAACAGTTGAATCAAATCTTTTTTCTCCACTCAAGGAATTTTCGCCGCCGATAGATGTATTGATTATATTAATAACGGCAAAAGGGTACTTTTCTTTTACCATTTTTAAAACCTGCATAGGGTAGGAGTCAAATGTATTGACCAAAGGAGTTTTAAAGTATCCTGCTGGAACAGAATGCCCATGAAAAACTAAATTAATCGTTCTGTTTTTTGGCCATTCTTTTTTTAGTTCAGTTTTGATATCAGTTAAATAATCCGATGGGTCAGCAAGAAGACTGATTTTATTTTTTTGATAGGAGACTAGCACTAAGGCGATTAAAATAAATATAATGTTTTTCATTTCGTATAGTTTTAAATTTATTCCTGACAGGGAATAAATGAAAATCAATCTATGTCTATCAATTAATTCACTACTGCTGTAAATTCAATTTCTACTAGATATTCAGGGGCTATCAATTTACTTACTTCATAAAATCCTGTGGTAGGTTTTATATCTTTAAAAAAGCCAGCGTGTGCTTTTGCAACAGCTTCAAAACTAGTAATGTCAGAAGTGAAAATTCGAGTGCGAATGACATCTTTCATGCTTACATTCAGGTCTTTCAATACTATTTCAATTCTTTCTAAAATATTCATGGTTTGTGCATAAGCGTCATCTGCTTTAACTTTTATGCCATCTACAATAGCAACCGTTCCGGAAACTTCTACTATATTTCCTATTCGAACGGCACGGCAATAGCCCATTTTGTCTTCCCATGGAGAACCTGTTAAAATATTCTTTCTTTCCATTTTTTTTAAATAAGTGGTTAATAATTATTTTACAATAGTATACGAAATCTAGAAATAGCGTTCAGGATATAAATATGAAATAGTTCAATCCTGTTTTTCCAAATAGCCTAGAGCTGAGTCAATTTTCCAATATCTATCTTTTTCATTTGCATAAAAGCATACAAAGCCTTTGGTGCTTTTTCTGGATCGCTCATAAGTTTGTCAAGCATCGTAGGAATTATTTGTCATAAAACTCCATATTTAACTTTTATTCATCCACATTTTCCTTCTTGACCTTCCTCAGCAAATTTGTTCCAGTAATGATTAATTTCTACCTGAGTTTCACAGTTGACTACTATTGAAATGGCTTCATTGAATTTATAATCTGGTCCTCCATTGAGTGCCATAAATCTTTTGCTATTTAATTAAAAAACAACTGCCATTGGATTGGAGCAGTGTATTGTAGCACTCGTAAAATGGATTGTATTACCATTGAATTGCTACTTTACCCATACTTTTTCTTTTTTCAAGATATTCATGGGCAGCTGCTATTGCTGAAGCTTCAAATACTTTTCCTACTGTAGGTTTGAAAACTCCTGATGCAGTGAGTTTAACGACTTCAGTTAAACAACGTTGCAATGTCAGCGGGTGTTGATCTGCGACACTAAGCATATTCACTCCAATCATTGCTTTGGATGGCATCATCAACATTACTGGATGATAAAAACCAAATCCGATGGCTGCTTTTAGTTTACCCCATAAGTTTTTATTAGTCATATCGGAGGCTCCGTAACAAATAATTCTGCCTCCTGCTGCTAAGGATCGAAATCCTTTTTTTACTGATTTTCCTCCCACCGCATCAAATATTACATTTAGTCCTTTTCCACCAGTTATTTTATTTACTTCTTTTTCAAAATCATGTGTTTGATAATTAATAGGATGATGAACACCTAATTTTTTCAAATAGTTAATTTTTTCTTCAGAGCCAGCAGTAGAAAAAATTTCGCATTGTTTGTATTTAGCAAATTGAATGAGTGCAGTTCCAACACCTCCTGCACCAGAATGAATCAACACTTTATCGCCAGGATGAAGATTGACCATTTCCGCCGCTGAAAAATAGGCGGTACAATATTGAGTGGTTAAAGCGGTTGCAGTTGCAGCGTCTATCGTTTCAGGAATAATAGCAGTGGCTCTAGCATCAGTGATGGCATATTCTGCATAGCCACCAAAACGAGTCATTGCAGTCACCCGATCCCCTGCTTTTAAATGAGTAACGCCCTCTCCAATTTTTTCAATAGTGCCAGCTACATCGTAGCCAAGAACACAGGGCATCGGTGGAGCATCCTTATACATTCCATTGCGAGCCATCACATCGGCAAAATTTAAACCAAAGGCTTCTACTTTTATTAATACCTCTCCAGTACTTGGATTAGGTGTACTGACTTCTCTTGTTTCAAATACTTTTTCAGCCGACCCATTTTTGATTAAAAAAATTGCTTTCATTTCGATTTCAGTAATTATTTTTTATTCAAATAAAAAAAACATTTTCTAGATAAAACACAGCAATAGCTGCTATAAATCCGACAATAGCTAACCAGCTGATTTTCTTTAGGTACCAGATGAAATTAATTTGTTCAATCCCCATTACGGCAACACCCGCTGCAGAACCAATGATAATGGCGCTACCTCCAGTGCCAGTAGTTAATGCAAGGAATTCCCAAAATGGATGATCAGTTGGATAGGTCGATAAATCATACATTCCCTGTGCAGCGGCTACTAGAGGCACATTATCTACGATAGAAGAAAGCATGCCTAGTGCAATACCAATTAGGTAATCATTGTGAAGCGAATTGCTCAGGTAAGTGGCGGTGATTTTTAATATCCCATAAGATTGTAAAGCTGCAACTGCTAATAAAATTCCAAGAAAAAATAAAATACTCGGGGTATCTATTCTTTGCAAGGCTTTTGCTACAGTAAATTTTTCAGCATCAGCACCCTCCTTTTTTTTGTGCATCATCGAATTGATTATCCACATAATACTGAGTGCTAACAACATTCCCATAAATGGAGGTAAATGTGTTATAGTTTTAAATACCGGAACACTTAGTAACAAAATAATTCCAGCAACCAATATAATAGTACTTTCTTTTTTTTCTTTTAGTGGTCTTTCTTGAAAAGGTGAAGGGATAAAATTTATTCCTTTAAATCGACGAGCCATCAATAATAGCGGAATTCCACAGGCTACTAAAGATGGAAAGATTAGTTCTTTTATAATATTCAAAGCGGTTATTTGTCCGCCAATCCAAAGCATGGTGGTGGTAACGTCACCCAAGGGAGACCAAGCCCCTCCTGCATTAGCTGCAATAACAATCATTCCTGCAAACCAAAGACGATCTTCCTTATCGGCTAAAATTTTTGCACAAACAGATGTCATTACTATCGCAGTAGTTAGATTGTCTAATAGTGCAGAAAGTAAAAAGGTAATTCCCGTTATAATAAATAAGAGTCGTTTTTTGCTGGAAGTGGTAATTTTTTGAGTAATAATTTCAAAACCATTATGCGAGTCTATTACCTCAACAATTGTCATGGCACCTAGTAAAAAAAATAGGATAGAAGCAATTTCTCCTAGGTGTTCATTTAACTCTTTAATAACCGTTTCTGGTGATTGGCTTTGAATTGTGTAAGTAGTCCAGCATAGTACACCTGTTAATAATGCTGCGGCTGCTTTATTTAATTTTAGCGGTTGCTCAAATGCAATCGCTAAGTATCCCAAAATAAAAATAGTGATAAGTATAATTGTAATCATTGTTACAAAGTACGTTTTGGTAAAGGTAAGTGAATTACATAAGCTGCCTTTTAGCAATTCTGCAGGAGCGGATTCGTAAATCTTGTACTTTAGCTACTTGTGTTTTTTATTTAAAAAAGCAGAAAGCGCTAGGTTTGATACTAAGTACTGCTAGTAGTTTTTATGAATGAAAGTAATTAAATAGCAACTTTACCTGGATACTCTTCTAATGCTTTTTCTAAACAATCCATTGCAGAATTAATAGCATTAACATTTAAAACATATGCCAGCCTTACTTCATTCTTGCCAAGACCTGGAGTGCTATAGAAGCCGCCAGCTGGAGCTAGCATAACGGTTTGTTTATTATAAGAAAAAGATTCTAGCAGCCATTGACAAAAAGTTTCAGAATCATCAATGGGTAATCTAGCAATGGTATAAAAAGCTCCTCCTGGGTTAGGACAAAATACGCCTGGAATTGAATTCAATCTTTTTACAATCGTATCCCTTCTTTTTTTGTATTCGGCCTTTGTTTCATCAAAATAATTATCGGGCAAATCAACTGCTGCCTCTCCTAATATCTGTGCAAAGCCTGGAGGACTTAGTCGAGCTTGAGCAAATTTCATTACTGAATTTAATACCTCTTTATTTTTTGTGATCAATGCACCAATTCTTCCACCGCAAGCGCTATATCTTTTACTAATAGAGTCCATTAGAACGATATGATTTTCTACACCTTTTAATGTCATGAAACTGGTGTGACTTCCTTCATAACAAAACTCACGATACGCTTCATCACAAAATAAATAGAGATTATGCTTTAAAATAATTTGCTTCAAAATTTCCATCTCTTCTTTGCTATATAAATAGCCTGTAGGGTTGTTGGGGTTGCAAATCAGAATTCCTTTTGTCTTTGGTGTAATAGCTTTTTCGAATTCCGCAATTGGAGGAAGTGCAAAACTTTTATCTATAGTAGAAGTGATTGGACGAACGACTACTCCCACCTCTACAGCAAAAGCATTGTAGTTGGCATAAAAAGGTTCAGGTATAATAATTTCATCTCCTGGATCCATGCAGGCCATTAATCCAAATAAAATAGCTTCGCTTGCACCGGTGGTAATTATTATTTCGTCTGTAGTAATATGAATAGCTGATTTTGCATAATAGCCAGTTAATTTTTTTCGGTAACTCTCATTACCTGCACTATGACTGTATTCCAAAATTTTGAAATTACTGTTTCTAACTGCATCCAATGTTTGTTTGGGAGTCTCAATATCCGGCTGACCAATATTTAAGTGAAATACGTGGATACCTTTTTTTTGAGCAGCTTCTGCAAAAGGCACTAATTTTCGAATCGGAGAAGTTGGCATGATTTGCCCACGATGGCTGATAGATAACATCTTGCAAATATAATGATGAATAGCTAGTGATTCAAGTAAGTAAAGAATTGATTTTTAGTTGAAATTTACAGGTAACCGTTACTGTTGAATTTCAGGATAATATTATTTATTTTATTTATTCGAATGGGTATAAAAAAGGAAGTTTTTGGGGGCAAATTAGCCTGCATTGAGAGTCAGAATCTTTTGCATTAGTTTAGGCCCATCGATAGCCTCTCAAAAAGTCAGTGATAGACATTTTCTTTTTACCTTCTAATTGGAGTTCTTGTATCGCAAGGTATCCATCGGTTCCTGCAAAGTGTAAAAAAGTTTTTTTATCAGTTGTCCATTCACCTGAAGCGATGGTGGGAGTAGTATGTATTTTTTCAGACTTATATATTTTCACTTTTTTTCCTTCTAAAAAACTAAAAGCAGCTGGATAAGGGGATAGTCCTCTAATTAAATTAAAAATTTCAGTGATTGATTTATTCCAATCAATTTGGCAGGAAGCAGTAAAAATTTTAGGAGCATTTTTTAAATCCTTTAGCTGATCCTTTCCCATTTCTATTTGTGGAGACTCGGTTAAACTACCTTCTGCTAATCCTTTTACAGTTTGTAGTAGAAGTTCTGCGCCTATTTCTTTCATCTTGTCATGAAGTTCTCCTGCAGTTTCTTGCTCCCCAATCGGTATGGAAGTAGTTAACAAAATATCTCCTGTATCAATTTCATGTTGTAATTTAAAAGTAGTCACCCCCGTAGTTTTTTCTCCATTAATAATGGCCCAGTTGATGGGCGCTGCACCACGGTATTGAGGTAATAGTGAACCATGCAAATTGACAGTACCCATCGGCGGCATGTTCCATACTAATTCTGGAAGCATTCGAAAGGCTACCACTATCTGTAAGTCTGCATGAAGGTTTTTGAGTTGTTCTAAAAATTCAGGATTCTTTAATTTTTCTGGTTGTAATACAAAGAGGCCCTGTTCAATTGCATATTGTTTTACAGCACTTTGTTGCAATTGCATACCACGTCCTGCAGCCTTATCGGGTGCAGTAACTACCCCAACAATCGAGCAGCCTGCTTGGACTAGTTTATCCAGCGTAGCTACTGCAAATTCTGGAGTACCCATAAAAACAATTTGTAGTTCCTGGATTTTTTTCATTGGTGCAAAGGTAGCCCCATTTTAATGATTCAAAAATAGTAAGGAGATCGTTTTAATTAGAAACAAAGTCTTTGTATAATAAATACTTTTTTCTTATTTTTTTAAAATTATCAATCAAAGGTTTCCAGCTATTTCTTATGTCGTTTTCATTTAACTGTTGTTTGATTTGTCCCATTAATAAGTCACTACCCGCTAGTTGATTAAAAAAATTATTTTTTAAAAAAAAGCTATCCTTTCCAGGGAATAAATGATACGCATCAAGTAAATATTTTATTTGGACAGTATTTTTCAAATTTTTAAGGACAACTTCATTAGTGCCGGCTATATACCATCCATAACATTTTTGATAAAAACATTTACTGCTTTTCGCCCCAGCGGTAGGTTTAGGAATGAAGGAATATAAATTATCCGGCAATGTAGGATGACCAAAAATTTGAAATGGAGCTTCTGTTCCTCTTCCCTCACTGAGTAGGGTACCCTCAAAAAAACAGGTAGAGGGATAGAGGTAAATAGCTTGCATTGACTTTAAGTTAGGAGAAGGTGCAATGGGTAAAATATATTTACTATTATGATCATAGTTTTTGCAAGAAATTATTTTGACTTGGAAAATATTTTTTGATTCATCCTTAGTGGGGGATTGATTTATATAAGCAGCGTTGGCGAGCGGGGACAACCATTTTTCACCGGCTAACAGTAAGGCATATTCGCCTATCGTCAGGCCATACACAACAGGGATGGGTTGCATACCCACAAAGCTTTTAAATTTTTTATCTAAAACAGGCCCATCTACATAGAACCCATTCGGATTGGGTCTATCTAGTATAATAAGTGGAATATGGTTTTCTAGAGCAGCTTCTAAATAATATTCTAAGGAGGAAATAAATGTATAAAAACGTACTCCCACATCTTGAATGTCAAATAATAGTATATCTACTCCTAAAAGGTCCTCTGGAGTCGGCTTTTTGTGATTGCCATAGAGACTAATCACTGGAATACCAGTTTTTTTATCATTGCTATTACCTAGTTTTTCTCCAGCATCCGCATCGCCTCTAAATCCGTGTTCTGGACCAAAGATCTTTACTACTTTGATACCACATTTTAATAAGGTGTCAACGAGATGGCTATTTTTAACCATACTAGTTTGATTGGCGAATATGGCGATAGACTTACCTTTTAATAATGGAAGATAGACGTCCATTCTTTCGGCACCCGGTATGATGGCGGTTGTTTTTTGAACAGCTTTTAGTGTATTGTCCTTCTTGTCAATAGTTGACAATTGAGCAAATAATGGTTGGCAATTAAAAATTGCCAACATTGCTATTAAAACTAATAAAATCTTCATAGCTCAAAGTTCAGTAAAGTTTTTCACTTAAAAGGGGTGACATTTTTGAAAAAGTTTTCACCCCTTGGAGAAATAAAACCCTTTATTTTATTGGGTAATCCTTTGTTTGCTTTAATTTGCCGAAAAATGATCTTTTTATTGGTTACCATTAGATCATTTATTGTAAACTCCACCTTAAAACTTGTTAAGCGTAGTTGCCGAAAAGCAGAGGTGTTAAAAAATTAAACAATGGCACAAGTAAAAGAAGGAGATGTTGTAAAAGTTCATTACACAGGCAAACTAGCTAATGGAGAACAATTTGACTCTTCGGTAGGAAGAGAACCACTTGAATTTACAGTGGGCGCTGGTATGATGATCAAAGGTTTTGATGCTGCAATGCCGGGTATGAAAGTTGGCGAAAAAAAGACAATCAGTATTGCGCCAAAAGATGGCTACGGTGAAAAATCAGAAGATGCCATCATTGAATTTCCTAAAGAGAATGTTCCAGCAGATATGAAACTAGAGCCTGGAATGTCTTTAACCTTAAGCAACGAAGCAGGTCAACCTGTACCAGTGGTAGTGGTTGAAGTTAAAAAATCAGTGATCGTATTAGATGCGAATCATTTTCTAGCAGGCCAAGAATTAATTTTTGATATTGAGTTGGTAGAAATCGCTTAAATTTTTCTACTCAACTTTTGAAAGACAATTGATTATTTATTAATCGGTTGAATGTATTGGCTAAACTTTATTTTGTTTGGTAATGATGCTATGTTTGAGTTTTTGACCCACTTAAAATTTTTCATTTCAGTTATCAAAACCTTGAATACATGATTGAGATTTCGAGCAATAGCGTAGCAGAAAGACTGATGCGCTATGTTCAAATTGATACCCAAAGTGATCCTTTGGGAAATAACTTTCCTACTACAGAAAAGCAGAAAGACCTCAGTAAACTATTGCTGAATGAGCTAATTGGAATGGGTATAACCAATGCAGAAATGGATGCTTTCGGTTACGTATATGCGACTATACCCTCTAATAGCCAGAAGCATGCTATTCCAACTATTTGTTTTTGTAGCCATATTGATACCGCACCCGATTGTAGTGGAACTGATGTGAAGCCTATTCATCATCAAAATTATGATGGTAAAGACATTGCGCTTCCTGATGATAAAGATCAAGTACTCAGTATAAAAAACTCGCCTTATCTCGAAAAGCATATAGGGCATAGCATTATTACAGCAAGCGGTTTAACCTTACTAGGTGCAGATGATAAGAGTGGGGTAGCTGCAATTATGGAAGCGGCCTTTTATTTAATGCAGCATCCAACTATTCCACATGGAGATATAAAAATTTTATTTACTCCTGATGAAGAAGTAGGAAAAGGAACCGCTCAGGTGGATATGAAAAAATTGGGTGCCGACTTTGGTTATACCCTTGATGGCGGTGAAGCGGGTAGCTTGGAAGATGAAACATTCAGTGCGGATTCTGCTACAATTACCATTGAGGGGGTAATTGTTCATCCTGGTTATGCCAAAGGAAAATTAATTAATTCCCTAAAAGTAGCGGGTGCCATAATGGATGCACTTCCAAAAAATGAGTGGAGTCCTGAAACTACTGATGTTAAAGAAGGATTTGTGCATCCGGTAGCCATGAATGGTATTTCCGAAAAAACCACCCTGCAATTTATAGTACGTGATTTTTCTTTGTCGGGTTTGCAAGCGCATCATCAAAGATTGAAAAGTTTAGCAGAGGAGGTGATTAAAGAATTTCCTGGAGCTACCATGGTGTATGAGGCGCAGGAACAGTATCGTAATATGAAAGAAGTGTTGGATAAATATCCGCAGGTAACTGCTTTTGCTGCGGAAGCCATACAACGGTCAGGGTTAGTTGTAAAAAAAGAAAGCATACGAGGTGGTACTGATGGTAGCCGGTTTAGCTATATTGGTATGCCTTGTCCCAATATATTTACGGGCATGCAGAACATTCATAGTAAACTAGAATGGGTGGGCACTAAGGATATGGCTAAAGCTGCAGAAACCATTATCCATTTGTGTATGATTTGGGAGGAGAAAAACTAGTTGAGCTAAATGATTTGGTAAATACCTTCCTGCTCTGTTTTTAAGGCTTCTATATTTTAACAAAATTAATTATCAAGGGTATAGTAAAATAGTTACCTTCAATCAAAATATATAATTATGGAATTATTAAGAAATTTTTGGTGGTTAATTCCCATATTCATGGTGGTAGCAGGTGGTTTATTTACTATCAACCAAGGCACTATTGGCGTAGTTACTCGTTTGGGTAAGTATCATAGCATAAAGCTGCCGGGCCTTAATTTTAAAGTCCCTTTTTTAGATCAAATTTATAAAAGGGTAAGTATTCAAAACCGATCTGTAGAATTGGAATTCCAAGCGGTAACGATTGATCAGGCAAATGTGTATTTTAAATCTATGATTCTTTTTTCAGTAATGAATGTTGATGAAGAGACCATTAAAAATGTTGCCTTTAAATTTATTAGTGAAAAGGATTTGATGCAGGCGTTGATTCGTACGGTAGAAGGAAGTATTCGTGCATTTGTGTCTACAAAAAAGCAGGCGGAGGTATTAAATGTTCGTCGAGATATTGTAGATAATGTAAAAGAGCAAATTGATGTAACACTAGAAGGATGGGGTTATCATGTTCAGGATTTGCAAATCAATGATATTACTTTCGATGAAGCCATTATGACGAGTATGAGTAAAGTGGTGGCTAGTAACAATTTAAAAGCCGCTGCAGAAAATGAAGGTCAGGCTTTATTGATTACCAAAACAAAAGCTGCCGAAGCGGAAGGAAATGCTATTAAAATTGCTGCTGAGGCAGAACGTCAAGCTGCACAATTACGTGGCCAAGGAGTTGCTTTATTCAGAGAAGAAGTGGCACGTGGTATGAGCCAGGCTGCTTCAGAAATGAAACAGGCTAATTTGGATACGAATGTAATTCTTTTCAGTATGTGGGTAGAAGCGATTAAAAATTTCGCAGAATACGGAAAAGGTAATGTCATATTTTTAGATGGTGGAAGTGATGGAATGGAAAAAACGATGAAGCAGATAATGGCGATGACGCAGTTAGAGAACAATAAAAAGGAAGGAGTTTAAAGCGCATCAAATATATTTCAATAAAAAGCCCCGAATAATCGGGGTTTTTTATTGTTTTTGTGTATAAGATTACCTGTATTGAACTTTTATAATTTTTTAGGCAGTCAATATTTTTTAAAATTAGTTAGCTCATAAAAACATTAGGTATGATTTTATACAAGTGTTTTCAAAAATTTTGGTGGGGTTCTTTTTTTGGAAGCCTGCTCAAAAGAATAAGCCATCTCTATTAATTTCCCTTCTTGATAAGCTCCTGCGATAAATGAAAGACCAATTGAAAGTTCATGTACTTTTCCCATTGGAACAGTGATGTGCGGATAACCTGCCATGGCGGCAGGAGGTGCAAAGTAAAATCCTGTATCATAATCGCCATTTACTAAATCGGTGCAGTTAGCTAGTCCAATACTCGTAGAACAAATCGCGTCAAGCTGTTGCTGCTGCATCATGTCGTCAATTATCTTTCG
>Ga0222712_10004315_pt1 | contig 14962 bp, 23 predicted proteins | sample C33_657DmetaG_FD_165043 | JGI IMG/M metagenome (GOLD analysis project Ga0222712, IMG submission 165043) | Estuarine water microbial communities from San Francisco Bay, California, United States - C33_657D | ecosystem: Environmental > Aquatic > Marine > Unclassified | place: USA: California... | reverse complement strand
ATTGAAGCTTATGAGCTGATTGGCTACATCAAGATTGAAAACCTTGCTGCAGACAAAGCTAACTACAAGAGCTTCAACATTACCATCCCCTCCCCCGACCGTCGTCCGGATGATCGGGTGCGTGACAACCGCACCACCCTGACGGTGCAAGCCAGCGCTGATCGCCCGGCTTATATCTATGGTGCGTCTCTGGCACTGGCTCAGGACATCCCCGCTGGTGGCCTGGCTGGTTTCCCTGCCTCCCCTGTGACCGCCGACCTGCTCGGCACCAACACCGAGGTTCTGCTGCTGGGCCCCGATAACTCTGGCAGCCCCTTCGGCGTCCCCTCTTCGCAGGCTAATGGTCTGGCCGCTGCTAGCTCCAGCCTGACCATCGGTGCTTCCGGCATTGCCCAGGGCACTGGCGACACCACCACCGGCGACCTGCCCTTCTGGACCACCGTCACCACCGCTGGCATCACGGCTGCTAACGCTGCCAACTCCATGATGTACAAGGTGACCTCGGACCAGCTGTTCAAGGTCTACAACATCAACGCCATCACCGATACTTCCGTGAACGGCGACGGTGTGTACATCAGCGCCGATGACTCGACCGCCGGTAAGGCTGCTTACCTGCTGTGCCGCATCAACTACCTGCGTCCTGAAGCCGCTGTGGCTTGGAACGATATCCAGGGCTTTATCGATTTCGCCTCCCAAGTGGGTGGTTCCGACAGCTGATCTGTCAATCGATGCAAATGAAGGGGCTCTTCGGAGCCCCTTTTTTGTTGTCTGTTGTTGGTTTGGATTTAGTTTGTTAGGCTAGGCAGAGATTAAAATTACAACGATGCTGTATCAATACCGTGTAACCGGCGGTTTGGTGGAAATGATTTCGAAGCATGGCGATGGAATCGTCATGTGCATCGATTCTCAAGACGAAGTTCTCTACATCGATGAATCTGATCTGGTGCCGCACCTCGATGCTACCACTGAGCAGATCAAGACCGAAGAGCGCTTAACCGCCCAACTTGCAGCAGAAGGCGTTAAGCCAGCAGTGCCAACAAAGAAGGAAACTTTTCCGCTGGATACGCGGATGAACATCAACACCGCCAGTGCCAGGCAGATCGCGGATGCTCTCCCTGGTGTGGGACTTAAAACGGCGCGAGATATCAAAGATCTACAGATGTCGATGCCTGGCGAACGTTTCCAAAGATTGGAACAATTAAAAGGTATTAAACGTGTTGACTGGGATGAAATTTTCAAAGAGAATTTAGTTCGCGTCGAGTAATTATTTGCGCGTGCTAGTGTGTTACTGGGTACATCTGAGATGGTGTACCTGTAACGCATTTCGTTTCAGTAATGCAACTCGATACCTTCCTCAAGTCTAAAGTCCGCTGGCACCTGGGTTATAACCTGACGTCTGTCCCGGCTGGTGACCAAGCGCGTCTAGAGGAAGCTGTCAACAACATCCAAGATTCGTTCTGGTATTCAAAAATTGTCGAACAGATCGGTCGGTGCGATGAGGCTGAAAAGCGCACTGACATGACTGGCAGCGTGAATAATAATACCGTCCCACGTAGTCGTATTGAAAGTATAGCCGGTGACGTTGATCGTACGATTGCGACCTCTGATTTCAGAGACACGCTGAAAACTTGGACGGCGATTTATTTATACGAGACGGATCGATTAGCCCTACATCTGTATGTTCCCAATTACCGAAATCCCGAGCAAGCTCGGTATCGGTTCAACCGAGAAGGCGCTGAATTCATTCAAGCGCTCCCTGGCCCTGCCGACGTTGCTGTCGGTACTCGGCTTATGCTTTCAACCGATTTCCGCTAACGCCACGTACTCAGCCATACGTATGCCTACCGACTATCGCGAGATTGCCCGTCAAAAAGCCCAAAAGTATGGGCTTTTACCTCAAGTATTCGAGCGTCAAATTCAGGCCGAATCTGGTTTTAATCCAAAGGCTGTTTCTTCTGCTGGTGCTCGCGGTATTGCTCAGATTATGCCTGCAACCGCCAAGGGTTGGGGCGTCAATCCGGATGATCCTGTTGCCGCATTAGATGCTGCAGCTAAGAATATGGCCGGTTACATCAAAACTTATCTTGGTGGAAAACAGCCCGGTCAAGTTAGCGACCCTGCTCAACTCCGAGCCGCCTACGAGAAAGGTCTACGTGCCTACAATGCCGGCCCCGGAGCCGTTGAAGCCAGTAAAAAATATGCCGAAACCAATCGGTATGTTCAAAAAATCATTGGCCCCGAACAGTTTAGTTTCACGGAAGCGCTTCAGGGCCGTCCAACGACACCACCGCAAGAAACCGCTGCTCGTGGTAAGACATTTTTAATCTTCGAAGATACTGAACCTCAGGTCGAACCTGGCAGCTATTTAGATGATTTCATCATGCGGAACATTGCTGGGGTTAAATCTCCAAGGGTACAGTCTTCCATTGATCCGGCAGCCATGCTCACTGCTGCTTTTGCACAAACACCAAACTACCTGGAGTCCTGATAATGGCTAATTCGTTAACAGACGTCGGATATGTAACCCCAGCCGGTCAAGATGTTTTCCCTACGACCGGACCTCACCTTGATGTCCGGGTCTTAAAAGATGGGAAGTATGTTGATCCCGGTACGATTCGATCTTTGTTAACAAGATTAAAAGTCGGTAAAGAAAGGAAGCCTCTTTGGCAGCAAAAAGGTGAAGAGTGGAATCCAAGCTACACCATCACTTCACCTTTTGGCACACGGGTTGCGCCAACCAAGGGGGCTTCCACCCAGCATATGGGGCAAGATTATGGGATCTCCGGAGGGACTCCGTTGGCCTGGGAGGGCCCTGGTACTTTTACACCGGGAAAAGGTTATGGGACGATCAAAACCACCGATGCCCAGGGAACCCCATACGAAATTCGCCTTCTGCACACCAAGGGAGGTAAGCCTGTTGAAGCAGCTCCAACCGTTCAACCTCAGGTGGCCCCAGCTGATACATACATCATTGTCGGAGGTAGGAAAAAACAAACAACTCCGGAGAGTTTTTTAAGCGCTTATCTCCAGAAATCGCTTGCTGGGGAAACCCCAGAAGTCCAGTCAATGATTGACCCCGTCGGGATGCTTACCCAGGCATTCTCACAAACCCCTAATTACTTAACGTGATGAGATTTGCCGCCGTCCCCGGTTATTCTCAAAGCTTTCCGGTAACGTACCAAAATATGTATCAGGATTACAGCTTGCAAACTGCTGGCTTCAGTGATCCGTTCCGTCCAGATCGTCAAGAATCCGAGAGCAAATGTGGGTATGTGGTTTCATATAACGGCATTGATGACTCACGTTATCAAATGAATAACCCTGCGTACATGAGGGAAGTCACTCGCAGTTACAGCGACAGCATTCCGCCTGTTATTCTTAATAGAAGACCGATCCAAAATCAGTTCTGATGGCGTATACAAAACCAGAACTACGTGAGCGGCTTAAAGCTCAAATTAAAGCCGGATCTAAAGGTGGTAAACCCGGTCAGTGGTCAGCTCGCAAAGCCCAGCTTTTGGCTCAGGCCTATAAGCGACGTGGTGGTGGCTACAAAGGTGAACGCACCGAAGGTCAAAAATCGTTGAAGCGCTGGGGCGAACAGAAGTGGATGACTCGTGAAGAGTATGAGAAGAAGGATAAGAGCTGAACTAAACTAAAAGAAAACATCGAGAAACATGGCGGCGGGTTATTTCTTTCAAGACACAATTTTCAGTACCAGCTCAGCTTTAACTGAGGTTGGGCTTGGAACCACTATTGAAGTCGGTGTTAATGATCTGTGCAGTACCAGGGCATACACCTTGATTGTGACGGTGGCCACCATTAACACTAACGTTGTTGTTCGCCTTGAAGGTAGTATTGATGGGACCAATTATGCTCCGATCATTGCTGATCAAACCATTACCGCCAATGGGACTACTGTGTACAGTGTGGGCGACCGGCCTGTTAAATATGTTCGTCCTCGCTTTGTTAGTGAGTCTGGCGGCACGGCTGCAGTAGTGACGTTCAGCGTGGCGGCTGCGTAATGGAAAACAAAGTAAAAATTCTGCTCAATAAAACTGTTACCGAGGTCGGTGAATCTTGTCCTCGTGCAACGACCGATATTGAAGAAAATATCAAAAACCGGAATTGGACGATTAAGAACTTTGCCTATGGCCCATTAAATCCTGATGTACCAGATCCTGGCTTTTGGGAGAAGAAAGCTGAAATGTGGAATAGCGATGTAGATACAGTCATGTCTGCACGCTGTTGTAATTGTGCTGCGTTTGACCAGTCTCCAAAAGTTATTGATTGCATCATTCAAGGAATTAACGAGAAGGAAGCGGCAGATCCCTGGGATGTACAAGAACGTGCAAATCTTGGATATTGTCAGCTCTTTAAATTTAAGTGTGCAGGGTCACGAACTTGTGATGCGTGGCTGTATGGTGGATCGATTCAAGAATAATGGCTGTCGATAAGGCTATTGAACCAGGTAAGAAAGGTACAGAGCGGTACCTGCCAGAATCCGCTTGGTCAAAGTTAACGCCGGAGGAGCGGCGTCGTACGGACGAAAAGAAGCAACGAGAATCTCGAGAGGGGAAACAGTTTGTTTCAAATACTGAACGAGCCAAAAAAGCGCGACGAGCCGTAGAACTGGCCTCCAGGAGAAAACAAAATGGATAAAGCCGGAACTCGAATGGGATATATGCTAGGTATATCTCACAATAAGCGCCCGTATGAAGCACCTCTTGCCACCAATCAAGGTGACTTCCAGGGTTTACTTCCTACCGAAGGAGGTTATTACGCTGTGGGGTCGCGGTTACCGCGTGAACGCAAATCTCGGCTCGCTGGGGATGCATTTAATTTAAACTTAATAGGTAGTACTGGTAACCCTCCTGTATTACCTGCACCCTATATTGGTGGTGCAGAATTGCGTAATTTAGACGTTATCATTTGATTTGCTATGGGAGCCTCTCCATCAGGAACCTCTAATATGCCAAAAGGAGCTTCTGCCGAAGCCCAGGGAGCAGAAGCAGGTATTTCGGCCCCGCAGAATGATTATGTTCGTCAAATTCGCGATTCAGTTATCGCTCGGGCTACTGGCACCGGCGGTGTCCGCATGGCAGGCGATCGCCTTAGCCCCCTCCAACCTGTAACTAGCATGGCGGAAGAGGCGGCAACGATGAAATACTCGCCTGAAAAAGTTAGCAAGGCTCCAGGCTCTCAGTATTTAGCCTATAGCTCTTCCCCTGTACGCACTACTGGCGTTTAATTACAATGTCCAAGAAAGGTTCGATGCCGCCTGAGTTGCTGGCGCACTTCAAAAAAAAGCAAGAAGAAAAAGAGGGTTCACCTGAGGACAAAAAGAAGGGTGACAAAGAGCGGCGCAAAGAAGCCGTGAAAAAAGCTCGCGTTAGACTGGAGGAACAGAAGCGGGGGCGCAAGCATGACAAAGAAGAAGAAGCTGGTAAAGAAGGCACTAAAAAAGCCTGAGTTGTACACCCAGGCAGAGCTTCAGTACTTTCGGATTTGGTTGGCTAACAAAAAGAGGAAAAAAGAAGCTGCACAGGCGCAGCCTCCAAGCAGTTGATATTATTTTTTAAGCGGTTTCATCACGGCATCGTATTCAGAACAACCTTGCTGTAAACGTTTAGAGATAAGGCCTTTGCTAAGGCCTTTTTCTTTTTCCCACTCGGAATAAGTTTTTGTAACGCCGTTTATGGTAATAAATTTATTATTTTTATTTCGGACGGTTTTACCCTTACTCGCTGGCACTGCTTTAATTACACGCTTAGAGGGATCGCTGTCACGCTTCTCAGGACTTAGAGCAAGTTCAAGCGGCCACCCTTTGTTTAAACGTTTTTGAAGTGACTGTGGCGAAATGCCGATTTCTTTTGCCCAGTCGGCAATACACATTGTTTTACCATTAAAAGTATAAAAACGAGTAGCTCTTTTACCTCCTCGATTTCGAGTTTGTTCTTTTCTTGTCGCCCAACGGCAGTTTTCCTTCGAATAATCAGCGTTGTTGTTTATCCTGTCCAATTCCATATTGGCTTCTGGCATCTTCCCCATGTCAACCAAAAACTGTTCAAATGTTTCCCAGTTTTTATCGTACGCTATACCCCTTCCTCCATATCTTGAATAATGAGTGCTTCCTGGATTGTTGCATCTATTTTTCATGGCTGCCCAACTGGTGTACTCGGGCATTTTATTTTTAACCCCACCATGAGTTGTAGATGCACACCCTCTTGAGCAGTATATTGTCCCACGCTTGCGAAGCCTATATCTAGCCATTTTTGGGTCTTTAGGCGTAAATATCGTTCCACACTTTGTGCAAGCGAACTGAGTTTGTAGCATTAGAATTGATTCACAGGCATGACCAGGCTAGTCCAAGGGTCACTTCTTGTCAACCTCTAAAACAACCGATAATCGTGAGTAGCAGCAGCTCTAACAAGCAACCGCTTTTGGTTGACCGTCCGGCAACCACGTCTACTTTGGTTACCGTTGCATCTGGTCAGGCGTTTTCAACCAGCCTGGTACCAACTGCCGTGGGTAACGCCACCAAAGTATTTGATGTTGACTCTTCCCTGACTGATACTTCGATTAGCGGCGCCTATATTGATGAAATCTGGTTTCAGTACAGCAAGCGGAATGTCGAGTTTATTGATGCCCTAAGCACGACATCTGGTACTTATTCTGCGGACAGTACTAATGTCGTTGTGACAATCAGTGCTGGCCATAATGTGCAAGTTGGTCAGAAAGTGTGGCTCGACTTTACCTCTTACAGCTCTGGCACTACCCCAATTGACCAAGCTGTTACTGTCACGGCTGTTACGCCGACGACCTTCACCGGTACCATCCCCAGTGTTTCCGGTCCGATTACAGGTAACGTTAGCTGCCGGCTCCCTCTGGACTTCTGTTTTTATTTGGTGAATACTGGGACAATCACCAACACCAACCAATTCTTCCCGCTGTTCGTTGCCAGCATCCCCGCTGTTTACGAAAACCAAACCTATAGTTTGACTCTTAGTAATGTTTTGCCGCTGATCAACCACCCTGTGGTTCAAGCTGGTGCAAACTTTAGTAGCACCAATAGTACGACATCTCCGAAAACCCGTGGTCTCATCCTTCAGCGAGGACAGGCTCTGTATGTGTCTGCAAGCGGTGCAACGTCCTTGACTAACGGTTTTTACATCGGCGTTCAAGCCGGATACTATTGATGTAGCTATGCCATTCGACGTTGGCGGATTCGATCCTCCGTCGAAGAAAACTTTCAGTGGCAAAACGTTTGGCGATTTTGAGGATCCAAAGCAGTTTCGGGCTGTAGAGGATTACGCAAAAGAAACACAAAAATTTAATTTTTTACCACAAAATAAAGATTTAAAGAGTCGGGTTCGTTTCTACGATTACGATTCTTTGTGGACACGCTGGCGCCGTGGATACGAGCTGTATACAATCACCCAGAGTGTCCTAGGGTCATTCGCTAATGAACGGCGCAGACGAGGCGATTTCCGCATGTATTGCGCCTTCCAGCAGTTCCCAGGCGTGTTTATCCCTGGCCGAGTCTTTACATTCCCTACAACTGATAAGGAGATCGGCGAGCAGATCGTTGGAATGCGAGATGCAAATGGTTTCAATTTTTACAATTTTGGGCTACCTATTCTTGCTGTCCGCTATTTAGGAGAGCCAGTTACTGCAGCGTATTCGCAGTCCGGTACCACTTTGGTGGTATCCTCTCCAGATCACAATTTATTGATCGGTGAAAGCGTTTATCTAGATGTTCTCACCGGTGCTGGTGTTGATGCGACTTTAACTGTTGTTGCAACAACCCAGAATACTTTCACGGTGACAGCGGGAAGTTCCCTTACAACAAGTGGTAATTTGATTTACTACTTGACCACATCTTTTTCTGATCCACGTTGGACAACCACTCGTGTCCGGTTACGTTCTATTCCCGTACCGGTCAGATTTTTTGCAGGTGAGCGGTTGATTGACCGCATTGTAGAGAAGGACCCTGGAATCTTTTCTACATATTCTCGAACCGGTTCACTTGTCACAATTAATTGCACATCTGCACACGGTTTATCTACTGGTAATCGAATATTTATTGCAGTAACTAGTGGGCTTGTTTCATCTGGTCAATATGACGTAACTGTGACGAGCTCGACTCAACTACAAATTACTACAATCGATAGTGGTGTTACAAGTGGAAATTTAATTCTTAGTCGATTAATACCTGGATTCCGGTATGACGATTATGTGGGATATACCGTTACCGGTGTCGATGTTACAACTAATGAGATTATTTTTCAAAGAGAGGATAGCTACGGAAGTATTCTTGTTGATACTAAATATGTGACAACAGTACCGGCTCAACGGGGATTTGCAGTTGGGCGTTTTCTTACTACCGAATTAAGGTGGCAGTGTTCATGCCAGGACTTTATGCGCCGTGAAGGTTTTAATTTATATAAAGATAAAACTAGTCAGCGGTTTCCAGTGACTGCGATCTCATCAACAAAGCCAGGACAAACTCAAAATGGCGACAATAGCCTGAGTAATGAAAGGGATATTCCGGGTAGCTTTTCCGATCTTGGCTACTCTGTAATTAACAATTTTTATGGTCTGCCGGATTATCAAGATACCGCAGATTTTTCATATCCAAATCTCTATTATTATCAAATTCGTTGGTGTAAGCACATTTACGCCGCGATGTTTTCCATTGTCCATGACGAAGGGAACGAGCCTATTGCACTTGCAGCAACGTATACGCAATCTGGTCCAAATATTACAGTCACCTCACCCGATCACGGCTTGACTGCGAATACAAAAATTCAACTGGACTTTACCAGTGGTAATGCACTATCTGGACAATACACAATTACAAATGTCCCCGACAAAAATACATTCGTCGTTGTATATCCATTTAGTGAGGTTACTGGCGGTTACGTAACCGTCAGCAACCTGCGGGAGCATGATTTCGTAAGCTCTTGGATTTTAGAGCCCAGTGATAAACCAATTGGTACTGGTCTTGATGTATTTTATCGAAACTTTGAAAAAGAAAATGAGAGATTGAGACAATCTGCCGAAAGACTGGCGATGATGCAGCAGGGTATGCCTTGGGTTGGCGGCACCTCAATTACTGGATCTCGAAACCAACCTGAACAGGTCGCTAATTACAACACAGAGTTAGTCACTATGATGATGACTGACAGCATCCGCCGTAATGCCAACGGGGAGCTAGATCGTACTGGCGTTGAGGTTAATACAGCAAACAGAATGCTCACGATGATGAGCAAATTATTTAATATTCAGCCGACTTTGATTCAGGATACAAAGCTGGGAATGCTCGATGAGCCCTTGGTTAATTATGTGCCAGATTTTGAGTTTGGTTTAATTATTGGCGGCACTTATTTGAATGGTGTCCCAGTCGAACCCGCTTCGCAAACGAGTCTGATAGACTGTGAAACATATTCGCCCTTGACCGCCCAGGATACTGTTGTTGACGGCGGTTTGTATATCAACTCATAAAAATGGCTGTTCAGATCCTATCTCGTAGGTCATCGGTTCTTTACGACAGACCATTTCCGATCCGCCTGGGCGTAGCAGAGTTAGCTGTTAATAACAATCCAGGCGATCCTGGCCTGTATTTTGCCGATAACACGGCTACTCCATCTACGGGCTTAATTAAAGTTGGTCCGACATTTATCGGGTCTACAGCGCCGAACACCCCAGCGGCTGGTTTTACCTTATTTAGCAAGGGTGAATCCTGGCTGGATACATCCAGCACTCATATCTTCAAACTGTATGACGGCACTGCGTGGAGAACGCCAAAAGCAGTGGTCTCGAATAGTAATGGAAAACCAGTCAACCCAACCGATGGGCAACTCCACTACGATCAGTTAATCCCTGGGTTGTTTATGTATAACGCTGCTACTGCTGCTTGGATCGCTATTTAATCAGTGGGGATGATTCAGGATGTGATCCAAAATTCGATCCAGTTTTGTGTGTACGGCCTGTACTTCTCTAAGGAAGTCTTCTTTTAGTACATAATCACGGATAACGCGATCTTGAAAGCTATCCAAATCCCGTTCAATCACTTCAAATCGACGCTCAATGCGGCGGTTAAAATTACTTAAAGCCCTTGACAGACCAGCAAAAGCGCCGATACTGCCAGATAATACAGCCGCGATTAATTCTGGCGACACTTTTACTGTATATTTTTTCTCTATTCTAAAGTAATTACCAACTTAGAATGTGGTTACGAAGGTAGAAGTCGATGTCAACCGGATACGAACCGAATATTGAGGGCGCGATTGCTGTTCTGGTTGATTTGATGACGGCAAACGAGTTTACAATGACTCGTCGCCCCTATGAACCAAATTATCGCGGTTTAGTTGACGCAATTATTGACCTCAAAGAAGGGTTTCCTGTTTTCGCTCCTTCACGTGTTGGTTTTGATGCGCTTACATTCGAGCCAGTGACTGATGGGGCCGCGCTTTATATGCGCACCAGCGACGGTAAAGTCGGCTTGGCTCAAGCTGACGGTACGGTTGATGAAGCTCTTGTTGTTGGGTTTGCTGATGCAGCTGCCAATACCGGTGAAACTGTAAAAGTTTTGGTTGCCGGCATCAAAACGATGTCGTTTACTGTCGATCCGGGGGATGTGTACTTCTTAAGCACTACCGCTGGGGCAATTACTACAACGGCACCAGCTGTGGCTGGTCAATATGTTACTCGTGTTGGAGAAGGCGCAACAACTGCTGATTTTAGTATTCAATTAGAACCTCCGATCCAACTTTCATAATGGCTGGAGTTAGTAATTACGAGCCATACGCTCCCAATAATCAAGGATTGACTGAGGCATTAATTGACCTCAAGTCAACAATGGCAGGTAAAACTGTATATTCAGTTGCTGGCTTCCAAGCTCTTGCATTTGAGAATGTTAACCAAGGGGAGGCTCTTTACGCCCGCTCTAGCGATGGTAAAGTTGGAAGGGCAATTGCAAATGATATTTTCGACAAAGCTAATGTTGTTGGTTTTGCTCAGACAACGAAGTTATCCGGCGAAGTCGTACGTGTTTTGATTGTGGGTGTCGCTCCCAACTCTGGTTTATCACCTGGGGAAATTTATTATTTATCGGCCGCAAGCGCGGGTGCAATCACTTCTACACCTCCATCGACTGCGGGACACTATGTAACTCGTGTTGGGGAGGCAGCTAGTTCCGCAGAGTTAATTGTGCAGCTAGAACCACCTGTATTACTAGCGTGAACGGTACTGTTGGTAGGATGGGTATAACTAAAGGCTCAATCTTAAAATCCTAAGAGGAGTCAAGTAGGGCTAAAAATGGCAACTAGAAAGGCACTTTGTCTTGTTAGCGGGTTATTTCAGGAGGTCAACACTCCAACAGATAAGCTCGACTTAGCAGGAAACTCTACAACTGATCTTGCTGAGGGTACTCGCCTTTATTACACCGATACGCGGGCTCGTCAGGCCATTAGCGTTACCGATTCAGGTGGCGATGGGTCGTTAAGTTACGATAATTCAACCGGTGTCATTACTTACACTGGGCCATCAGCAAGTGAAGTACGTGCCCATTTTAATGCTGCAAATAGCGGTACTGGGTTTGGCAGCCTTGCTTACAGCAGTGTTACAGGAACCTTTACATACAGTGTTGTTACCGCTGCAAATATTCGCCAGCAAATTTCAGTTACAGATTCCGGTGGGGATGGGTCATTAAGTTACGATAATTCGACTGGAGTCATCACTTATACCGGTCCTTCTGCAAGTGAGGTTCGCTCACATTTTAGTGTTGCGGCTGGTTCTGGCCTTACGTATAGCAGCTCTACCGGAGAGTTTGGTACGAATGCCATTCCCAATTCGCAATTAGCGAACAGCTCAATTACATTTGGCAGCACGAGTACCTCTCTGGGTGGAACCATAACGGCACTGTCAATTACTAGTTACACCGCTTCCAGTTTCGTGAATGTGGGTAACGGTGTTGGATCTGCTGGCAGCATTAATATTGAACCTGGAGCCATCATTTTTGAGGGTTCAACTGTTGATAACTTTGAGACGACTCTTCAAGTTGTAAACCCGACCGCAGATCGAGTCATTAGTTTCCCCGATGCTGGCGGTACTGTTGCCCTACTAACGAGTCTTTCAGTTGCTGCTGGCTCTGGTCTGACGTACAACAGTACTACTGGAGAGTTTGGTACCAGCGCAATCCCTAATAGCCAACTTCAGAACAGTTCCATTACTGTTGGTACAACTGCAATTGCCCTTGGAAGCAGCTCGACAACGCTTGGGGGTTTAACGTCTGTAACTTCAACTGGCATCACCACCAACGACACTGGCTTCAGAATCAGGAATACCACTGATATTACGAAGCAAATTGCGTTTGATGCTTCCGCAATTACGACTGGAACGACTAGAACTTATACATTCCCTGATACCAGTGGTACTGTTGTTTTAACGAATACAGCCGCCACGACATTTTCGGATTCTGCCTTCAGAGTTCAAGATAATGCCGATGCAACAAAGCAGTTGGCTTTTGAATGTTCTGGTATTACCACCGCGACGACCCGGACCATGACGGTACCAGATGAAAGCGGTACAATCTCAACACAGGATTTTGCTACTGCAATTGCAATTGCATTAGGATAAGATTATGGCAACTCAAGTACAATTCCGTCGTGGTACATCTGCTGAAACTGCAACTTTTACGGGTGCCGTAGGTGAAGTTACCGTTGATACTGTTAAGCAAACTTGTGTTGTCCACAACGGTAGCCAAGCAGGTGGTTATCCTCTCCTCCGGGAAGATGGCACTAACTCTGCTCTGTCTTTGGGTTCTCTCAGTAGCTGTGCTTTAAAATTTGCCTCGGATCCAAATACGGGTATTATCAGCCCTGGTTCCGATCAAATATCCTTAGTGACAGGTGGTGTTGCTAGACTTACAATAGATTCATCTGGTTCAGTAACCATTCCCGGTAACGCTATCATTTCAGGAAACCTTACTGTTACTGGTACGTTCACCTCAACCGACAACCTCGCACTTATTGTTGCTCTGAGCTGATATGGCCAATACTTTTAAAATCGAGACCAAAGCCAGCCTGGTAACAGACGCCGTATCGAATACCACTACGAACGTTTTGTCGGCGGGTGGATCTGCAACGGTCATTCTTCTTAGCATTCTGATTTCGAACAAAACCGGTACCAGTGCGAACACTGACGTTTATCTGGTCACCAACACCGGGGACGACGTTTACCTGATTAGGAACGCTCCGGTGCCCTCTGGCTCCTCTTTAGAGATTATTAGCGGCAGCAAGATCATCATGGAGGCAAGTGATGTTCTGCGAGCTCGATCGGATACGGCTACCGCACTGGACATTTCTGTTAGTTACCTCGAGCAGACCTAATTATGGGCCTCACGAGTATTGGCGATATTGCTGTTCTATACGAAAAAATTGAACAGCTTGAGGCCTCTTTGGTTGAGATTGAGGAATCTCTTCAGCTTCAAATTGTAGAGCTGCAAGAAATTATCTTTGAGGGTGACATTCTTTCCGAAGAGGATTCTTCTTGGGAAATTGTCCGTAAGAAGCGGGATTATCTTCTTAAGTCCACGGATTGGATTATGACCCCAGGCTCGAGCTTGGATCAATCTGCGTGGGCTGCGTATCGTCAGGTTCTCCGCGATCTACCTCAAACATATAAAAAAACTGGATTGGCTTCCATTCGGTGGCCAAAGCGTCCGGCAGTGTCAGGTCCTAATACAATAGTAAGTAAGAAGTAGAAAAAACATGGCTTACCTGGGCAACAGTCCTGTACTTTCTCAGCAAGAGTACCGCAACATTGACAACATCAGCGCGAGCTTCAATGGCGTTACAACGTCATTTCCGCTGTTAGTCAATGGTGTTGCTCCTGTTCCGGCGCCACAGTCTTCTAACCAGTGCCTGATCTCGGTTAATGGGGTCGTTCAAAAACCCGATGATACTGGTGCATCTGGCTTCCGTTTAAGTGGTGGGAATATTGTATTTAGTGCGGCCCCGACTGGTGGCCAGAGCTTTTTTGGTGTCATTCTTGCTGGCGCCGACTATGTTTATGCAGGTTCAAATTTCCCTGACGGTACTGTAGGTGCTCCGTCAATTACGTTTGCACAGGATTTAGATACTGGTTTTTATCGCAGTGGTGCCGGTGAAGTCAAATTCACAGCCAATGGTGCTAATGCTGTTACCCTTAGCGCAAATAATTTAACGGCGCCAAGTTTTATTCCTACCAGTAGTACTGTTCCGACGAACGGCGTTTACCTACCTTCGGCAAACAACGTAGCCATCTCAACTAATGGCACTGGGCGGTTGTTTGTTAATAGTAGTGGCCGCTTGGGAGTGGGAACGTCATCTCCAAGCGAATTGCTGCACGTTTCTGGCACGTCAAACCCCTCTATTCAGTTAACTGCCACCAACGACACAACTCCTGCAATCAGCGTTGCTACTAACGGAACCGACAGGCTGCAAATTACTTCTAGCAGTGTTGTCGGCGGCAACATTAACGTGCGTTCCAATCAGGAACTGCGCTTTGGTACTAACAACACCGAGCGCATGCGCCTGGACTCCAGTGGCCGCTTAGGTCTGGGGACTTCTACCCCTGGCAACAAAATCCAAATTAACGATTCAATCGCAACAACTTACTCAGCATCGAACACTCTTAACGGTGGTGTCATCGGGTATGTTAAAAATGCCTCCACAACCAACTCAACCGATGCAACAATTCGGCTAGAAGCAACAGGCAGCGGTCAAGTTGCGGCAGCTTCTATTAGCTCGGTTCACACTGGCGATGGCGTTTCAGCGTTAACCTTTGGAACGCGAAATACTGGTGACGTTACAGAGCGGCTCAGGATAACTGGCGCAGGGCTTGTAGGGATTGGCACTACAAATCCTGGCGCTCAAAACACTGCCACTGCATTAGTTGTCGGGAATACAAGCCAAAATAA
>Ga0222712_10004314_pt1 | contig 14962 bp, 9 predicted proteins | sample C33_657DmetaG_FD_165043 | JGI IMG/M metagenome (GOLD analysis project Ga0222712, IMG submission 165043) | Estuarine water microbial communities from San Francisco Bay, California, United States - C33_657D | ecosystem: Environmental > Aquatic > Marine > Unclassified | place: USA: California... | reverse complement strand
GTCGCCTTGTTTGCGATCAATATAAATGTCGCTAAACAAACGACCAAAAGCAACTATGCTTTTACGAATAATACCGTGATAAAAAACATTTCCGTTAAGCATTATTGTATCTCACCAAATGGATTAGTTTCGCTAAACAGAATATCTGCAGCTTCTTCTTTAAATTTATTGTTGTCAGCAAAACTGTCTCCATTGTTATCAATGTTTACTTCAACAGTTGCTGTAGCAATAGCCCCAGTTCCACCACCGCCAATAAAGGAAATACTTGGAGCCACCTGATAACCAGATCCTCCTTCATTAACATTAACTGCAATAATTTTACCAGCATTCGCACCAGTGCCTAGTACTGCTGTGGCAGTTGCACCTGAACCAGTACTACTAACAATTGATACTGTTGGAACGCTAGTGAATCCAGAGCCAGAACTATTCATAGTAATTTGAGTGACTCTTCCAGGGTTTCTGGTTGTATTTGTATTGTATGTTTTCAGAGTTTCGAATGCGTCTACTGCAGCGATACCAGTATCAATCTGCTCAGAAGCATACTGGAACAATTCAACTTGTAATTTGTAAACATAAAGTTTCCCTAATTGATAGAAAGGATCCTGATGTTTGACAAACTTAATTTCGAACAAACCTTTTGTTAAAGGGAAATAAATTAGATCTCCCTCGCATGGGCGAGTGGGTATAATAGTTTGACCATAACGACCAACAAGTTGTTCCCAACGACGACGAGCAACTACCAATGTAGCTGACTGCTCCATCATTAAACCAAACTTCTGAATAAACGCACCCTGACCATCTAATGCGTCTACATTTTCAAAGTACATTTCAATTGGGAATGACGACTTGAATTGAGATAAACGATCTTCTCCTAGAATTTCATCTTTGGAGATTAGTATTCTTGGAATGTAGAAATACTCTTGACCATAAATCTTAAGAGATTCGATGATCAAGTCTTCAATTAAATACTGTTCATTTCTCGTACCATGAGAAAAGTAAACATTTGTTGTAGACATATTAACCCAAGAAGAAGTTTAATGGTGCAGATTTAGTGAGTAAGTCATTTTCTAAATCTGCAATCTCAGACTTAGCCTCATCATATAATTTATCACCATCCAAAGTAACACCACCTGGAAGTTGAATACCAGAAAACTTTTTAATATTAGTTGCCCATTGCTGTTTAAATAGTGCAGTAACATAATGCTTTAGCCACGCTTCATTATATACTTTGGTCCAAGTCACTGGATCCAAAGCACGATATCCTTTAACGATTACATAGCCACCAAGAACTAGATCTGCATCCCAGTTAATATCTAGATACAATCTTCCCATTCTTCTATTAAATCTAAATGTAGTTTTACGATTTAATTCAAAATCTAAAAGAGCTAGATGGTTCATTACAGTTTTGTAATAAACAAGAGAGGTAGAAGTTAAATCATAAAGATCATTTAAACGAAGTTGATACTGAAGATCAAAAATATTCTTTGATGAAGAATTTTGTCCTATTTTAAATATCTCAGTAACTCCATAGACTGAATCTGGGAGAGTGATATACTTTAAGTCGTATTCATTGAGAGTTATTGGAGTGCTTCCTAGCACTGCATTGTGTCCCATTGAACCAGTGATAGTTTCACCAGCAACGAATGTTCCAGTAACTTTATAAACCAATAACATTGTTCCAGAAGAAACTCTTGATTCTTCTTTAACAACAGTAGCCTTCGCACCAGAAACAGAACCTGTTACAATTTCATTAATGCTAAATGTAGCAGCAGTTGATGTAGTCAAAGTCATTTCTGAAGCACGAATTAACTGCTTCATATACATTTCTTCAACACCCTCTGAATGGTAATTAGCCCAGTGCTCTAATGCTTCATCTAGACGATCTTCTAACTGATCATCATCCACATTTATCTCAACAACAGGAGCACCTAATGCTCTAAGGCAATATTGTTTTAAAGAATCTCTAGAATTAACAGCCATTTAATTTACCTTATACTTTATAAAGCATTGCTGTGCCTCTGAACACAGTAGTTGCTGTTGATACAGTTGCAAGAACACGAATGTTACCACCAGAAATATCGTATGACATTACAGTATTAGTATTAGCTGTTTGAACTTCAGTACCAGTAACATAGTTCTCAGAAGCAGTAACAGTAGTACCATTATGCACCAATAGAACTTTCATAATTCTATAGTTAGCTGCATTATTTGTCATTTGAATAGTTAGTTCAGCTGAACGATATGTTGCGATAGGAATAGTATAAACTACTTCAGCAGAAGCTGTAGAAGTAGTATATGAGAAAGCAGCAAACTGATAAATGCTATCTGTGAATTGCTGTAATCCGCTACCAGTGTTTGCATTACCTGCAGAGATCGAAGCAGTAGAAACTGCAGTAACAAGACCTTTGGCGTTAACTGTAACAATAGGAATCGATGTTGCACCACCAAATGAACCCACATTGGAGTTTACAGTAGCAAGAGTTGTAGCAACAGCACCAGCAGTTGTGGTAATGTCACCAGTCAACGCTGGCATACGAGCAGCAGGTAGAGTACCAGAACTAATGTTCGCTGCGTTGGTTGTATCTGTTGTAGCTGAAGTAGCTAGACCAGTAATTTTGTTGGTACCGATAGAACCAGCCAACATTGTGTTGGTAACAGTACCAGTATCACCAGTTGTTACAAAAGTTCCAGTAACAGCTGGTAGAGTTAGTATATTTGTACCAGCAACTGCAGTTGGGATAACTTGAATTGTACCAGAAGTAGCACCTGCATAAGTCTCGCTTAGGATACCAGTTAATGCAAGGTTAGCAGAAGCACGATTCAATGCAACTGAAGTTGTACCGATAAAGACAGAAGAGTTACCAAGAACTGCTGAAGGAATAGTACCAGAAAGGTTACCAGCAGTTAGTGATGTTAAGTTAGCGCCAGATACTGCACCGAATGAACCAGACCAAGTACCAGTTGTAATTGTACCAACGCTAGTTAGAGAAGAACCTGTAACACCAGAACCTAATGTTGTAGCAGAAAGAACTGATGTTCCGTTAATTCTGTAAATCTTACCAGAAGCGACATTAAGATCTTCTGTAGAAGTCCAGCCGTTTGCTGCGCTCCAAGTAATGGATTTATCAGTAGCACCCTTAAGAACAATACCGCCACCAGCTGCAGTAACATCAGTTGGAGAAGCGATTTGTCCCAATTCAATTAAGATATCATCAACAGTTAATGTAGTCGAGTTAAGTGTAGTTGTTGTACCATTGATAGTCAAATCACCAGTAACAACTAAACTATTTCTAACAGTTGTAGTACCAGTAGTGGCACCAATAGTAACAGCAGTACCAGCAGCGAATAATGCTGGGGAAGTTGGAGTAGCAAAGAACGAAGTAGAACCAACAGTAGCATCAATAGATGTAAGACCAGCAATAGTAGTGCTAGTACCACCCAACGAAATAGCAGTACTACCGATAGTAACAGAACTGTTTGTAAGAGAAGTATTACCGATGTTTGATAAGGTATTACTTGCACCAGAAATAGTTTTATTAGTAAGAGTCTCAGACCCAGCTAATGTCGCTAGAGTACCAGTTGTTGGTAATGTTACATTGGTTGCAGCAGTTGTAGTAAGAGTTAAAGCAAACGCACCAGCTGTAGTGAACGAACTGGCTGTAAGAATGTTACCACCAATATCAAGAGTTCTATTCGCATTATTAACATCAATGGTCAATGTTCTAGCAAATGTTAATGGTATATTACTAGTTGATTGAATAGTTAAATCAAATGCTGCTGCAGTGTCTCTAAGTGACAGCGATGAAACGCTATTAAGTGTAGGTGCTGAAAGAGTTAAACCAGCAATCGTAGTAGCAGTGGCTCCAAGGTTAACTGTAGTGGAACCGATAGTAACACCACCAGTTGCCCATGTTGGCGCATAACCAGCGCCTGCAGATTGTAAGAATGTTCCCGCTGCACCAGCTGTAATGAAACTGGTTAAAGAAGTATCAGACTGAATTAACAACTGACCAGCAGAACCACCAGTAATGTTTGAAGCAGAAGTAGCAGTAGTTGCAGTACCTGCTGTAATAGCGGATGCGTTAATCCAAGAAGGCGCACCCGAACCACCTGAAATAAGTAACTGTCCAGAATTACCTGCGGCAGATATACCTAAAGCAGATGCACCAGAATATGCAATACCACCAGCAACTGCAGTTAGTGCTGCTCCAGTTCCACCGTAACCAATACCAACAGGAGTGCCAGTCCAGCTAGAACCAGCACCAATTGTTTTATTAGTTAGAGTTTGTGTAGATGCTAAAGTGACAACAACTGCACCACCACCTTGCGTAGAACCATCGTGGATACGAAGAGTTTTAATGTCCGTATCGTATGTGAGTTCTCCAATCGCACCAGTGAATGCGTTATTTTGAGTAGTTGTACCTCGTCTAAATTGTACTTGTGTTGCCATTTATAACAATCCTTTTTGTATATTTATGCTTGCGCTTCTGACCAGAATAAGTTCACATTACTGGTAGCTGCAGAAGCTGAAAGGTTTTTAACCACAATTGCCAAGACATCTGGTCCATCTGGATAATTACTATATCCTCCAATAGCAGAGTTGGATAATTCTTTTAGTAAAGACAAATCAATTTCAGCAAAACCATTAATCTGCGCTAGTGTTGAGAACACCTGCTCTCCTGGAGTTGCTTCAGTAGTAGTACTGGTAGAAATTTGCGCAAAAGAAGGTTGTGAACCTAATGCTACAGTATTAACAGATTGCCAAGTTAATGTTGAAGCATCAATATTACCTGGATTCAAAATTCCAGAAACTTGCACATTCTGTGTAGCAGTAATTTGTAGTTTTTGTAGCAATAATTGTGAACGATTAATAAGATCTCGATCGCCGAACGCACCAGCAATAGAGTTTGAAACAGATGGAGCCAATCTTAAAAAGAATACTGTTTTAGATTGGTTAGCAGTTAATGCTGTATTGACATTGGCATAGTTAAAGTAGTAACCACGATCGCTATCAAAACCACCATCCATAATGTAAGAAGAACCCCAGTGGTTAATAACTGGTGATGCTGTACAACTAATAAGAATAACAGACTGATATCCATTACCTGCGTCATGTGCTGCTGCAGTTCCTGCACTAAATGTTTTATTAGAACCGCCCACGAACATATTGAACGATGCACCACGAGTACATCCAGTTAAATTATTTGCAGATACGCCAGTATAATTTATAACTTCGTTTTCTATGAGAACTGTTCCACCAGTAGAAGGGAATCTGGATGCGTCAACTAAAGGAATTGAAGTAGTAACATTATTAATAGTAGAAGCCAGTCTACCTATTACAGATTCATTAATAGCTTGATAACGAACAGTTGTGTTTCCTGAACGCATGTACGCTTCATCATTTAAGTTGTTTTGTTTCATGCGGTGAACTAAAATCATATTACCATCACCACCACGACACATAAAGTCGATGAAACCAGCGCCATACCAAGAGAATGAGATGCCAAGCATCTGCATCTTGTTTAGGTTAATATTATAACCAGAAATACCTGTTCCGTCAATCTTATCAATGTTAAACTGAGATTGTGGGATTCTTTGATCAATAATAGTAGAAAGTTTAATACCAGAGGCATTATTAATACCACGATATTCTGGGTTGATTGTCATGCTGTTATCATTAGCAATAGAACCTACCATGTAAGTCATACCACGAATAACAACTCTATCACCAACTTTTAATTGTTGTGTGAAACGACAAGAAGATCCAGTAACAGTTTGAGATCCTGCATTAACTGAAATAAATCCAGATAGCTGATATGTAGCAGAACGACGGACTACTGCTAATTCTCTACCATCAAATTCCCAGAATAATCCGTTTTGATCATCAAATGGACCAACACGAACTGAAGCACCATGCCAATTTTTAACAGTAACACGAGGAATATTTGTAATAACTGCAGTAGATGATCCAAGAATATTAGAGGCAGAATATGTAAATGTGTTTTCACTGACAACGGTATTAACACCATATGTTCCATTATATCCTGATGTTACAACACCAGAGATAATAACTGTTGAGCCTACCTGTAGACCATGATCTTGCTCACAAGTAACTGTTACTGTTGATCCTGCAGCAGTTCCAGAAGCAGAAATTTGGTCAAGGTTTAAAACAGGATTAAATAAAACACCAGAAGTCCAAAGAACACCCTTACCAGATTGGTAACGCATGTACTTTTTAGTTTGTCGAGAAATAGATGCACCATGAGATGGTAAGAATGGACCTAGTGTAACACCACCATCGAATGGACGATGTTGAGCGAATGCGTCAGAACGAACATAGACATTACCAGTTATACCAGCTGTTGCCACTGCACCACCTACTCGAGCAGTAAATTTAAAAGTAGTAGAAGATGGTACTTGTTCTGCGAAGAAGTTACCGCTAACTAAACTATGATTAGTACCAACAGAAGAAATAACATTCATTAGTGGTGCGCCTGGAACCAATCCGTGATTGGCAGAGCAAGTTACAGTTATAATAGAAGGGTTTGCACCATCAGATGTTATTGAAGTAACAGGTAATTGTGCTCCAGCATAAAATCCACCACGACGACCATAAGTGGAGCCAGTATAAATTGATTGTCCGTTTGTTCCTACAATACCTTTACAGAAATAAGTAAAGGTAGTTGTGGTTGGAACAGATGCAATAATAAAAGATCCCTCAGCACGAGCATTGTTGGAAGCATTACCTAAACCGTAAATGAATACTGGAGTGTTTACAGTTAATCCATGGTCAACGCTAGTAGTAACTGTGATAACAGAAGGAGTTCCACCATCAGTAGTAACATTGGTAACAAATAAGTCAAGACCTGGTTTTTCATAGATACCAGCAATATTTCTAACATCCATATAGTTCTGCCACTTAGTTGTCTGCAGACCATATTCAAAGTCAGCGTCAATCAATGACTGTGGCTGTGCGATACGCATTCTTTCAATAGCATCAACACCAAAAGCATATGGACGAATAATGTTACCAACTTGTTTAGGTGCGTCAGTATAAACAGCTATTTTATCTGACGACAACATTCCAGAAGTATCTCTACTAAGTGTTACTGTCGTAACACCAGTCTGTTCTGAATAAAAAGTAGTATTGTCATCTGGATCATATGATAATGTTCCAGAACGAGTTGGATCGCCAATAGCGTAAATATTGTCTTGTTGAGTTTTATTTGCGATAATTAATAGTTGTGTTGCGTCACACTTTCCTGGAAATTTAATAGTGCCGACATTGGCAATTCCAGGTGTAAAAATATATTTCTCAACTAATTGACGAGCCATTTTATATCCTCTTAAAATCCAAAAATAATTGCATAACCAATATAATCTGCTTTAACAGATTGGTCAATGTTCGATAGCGATGCGATACCGTCAAGTTTTAATTGACCCATATCGTAGATGTATGATGCAGTTTGTGTTACTAAACCAAGATCTTCTTGAATTCCAATAATGTTATCTGCGACAGATCCAAGATCACTTTGCGCTTGTGGAGCAAAAACTGCAGATGCGACAGCTGTGTCAGAAGCAGCATTAACCCATTGAGTTCCATTATATTTAAGAACCTGCTGCGCAACTGGACTGCTGATAACTACATCGGATAATGTAGATAAAGATCCAGCGTTAGGAGTGCTCCAAGATATACCAGAGCCAGTAGAAACCAGAACCTGTCCTGTAGTTCCTGTAGTACCATTAATTGTTAATGTACCTGATAGAACTGGAGAAGAAAGGGTTTTATTTGAAAGGGTTTGGGTTGCAGAAGATGAACCCAGGAATTGAATTGTGTTGGAAGAATCTTTGAAATACAGTTTACCATCAGCATAGTTTAATGCCAATTCACCGTATGCCAAGTCAGTAGTTAGCGGAACTTTTGCCGCAACTGATGACTTTTTGAGTACAATTTGATTACTCATTCATCTTCCTAAAAAGGTTAAGCTGGGATAAAAATCCCAGCAACTAATGTATTTAGTACATTTTAATAAGTGCCACCATCGATGTTAAATCCATCTAAAGTAGAAGTTCCTGCGCCAGCACCAGTAATATTGGTGCCAACAAAAATTGCTTTAGCAACTGACAAACCACCAGACAATACAACCGCAGCAGTACCAAGAGCAGTAGCATCAGTGGTAGAAGTTAGAGTTACCGCACCAGAAGCAGAAAGTGTAGTTGCAGCAACTGAACCAGCAAAACTAGAAGCAGTGATTGTCTTATTACTTAATGCTTCAGAACCAGCTAGAGTCGCAAGAGTACCAGTAGTAGGTAGTGTAACAGAAGTGGTTGATGTTGCTATTAATGTTACACCAAACGCACCAGCAGTAGTAAACGCACCAGCAGTAGTTAAGTTACCAGCAATGTCAATATTACCTGCAAGTTTAATAGATCTCGCAGCATTAACCATATCAAGAGTTAATGTTCTACCAGCAGTAAGAGCAGTAGAAGAAGTTGCAGCGATTGTTACATCGAATGCAGCCGAAGTGTCACGGATAGCAAACCCAGTTAGACCAGAGACAGTACCACCAGCAATAGTTGGGGTATTAATAGCTGGGCTAGTTAGCGTCTTGTTAGTTAATGTGTCAGTAGTGGCACGACCAACTAAAGTATCAGTAGATGTTGGAAGTGTTAATGTACCAGTGTTAACGATTGTTGCGATAACTGGAGCAGTTAGCGTTTTGTTAGTAAAGGTTTCTGTACCAGCTAGAGTCGCAAGAGTACCAGTAGTAGGTAGTGTTACAGAAGTATTACCAGTAGCTGTGAATGTCTGAGTAAACGCACCAGCGTGTGATACATTACCTGCTAGGGTTAATGTATTAGATCCGTTGTTTACACCAGTACCACCATAAGTTGGTCCAACGATAGTGCCCTGCCAAGTACCAGTACCGATAGTACCAAGAGTAGTGATAGATGCTTGACCAACATAAGTTGATGCAATATCGATAGAGTCAGCATTAACAGTAATTCTATTAGCAGTTCCAACTGCATCAATAGTATTACCAGACTTAGTTAAACCAGCGCCAGCAGTAATTTGTCCAGCACCAGAGAACTGGCTAAATGTAATCGCTGAAGTGCCAATAGTGATCGCACTATCAGTGTTTATTACATAACCATTATCTTGGTTAGTAGTACCTTCTTCAACGAAGAAGAACACACCTGGACCAACTTCAGTACCTGGACTGTTATCAAAATCAGTGGCACGAGTAAGTACCCAGTTAACAGAAGCGGAACCAACTGTTGTGACAGTATAGACACCATTCTGTAATGCAGCTGCTTGGTCTTTAATAAGAACACGATCACCAGAAGATAGGTTAATACTATCAAGAGCGAATGCAGCCTGAGTTCCAGCGTTAGTAAGAGTAGCACCTACGCCAGCAGTTCCGTTATTATATGTTGCAGTTAATGCAGTAGTTGTTGCAGCACGAACAGATTGTTTAACATCAAGACCATTGGACAATGAGTCAACATATGCTTTAGTCGCAGCGTCTTGGGCTTGAGTAGGATCTGCAACAGAACTAATTCTCTTATTTGAAACATCAACAGTACCAGTTCCTTGAGGGACAAGAGAAACACTTGCGTTAGCAGTATTAGTACCAGCAGTAATAGTTACTGTGCTTGCAGATGTTTGAATTCTACCAAAAGTAGTACTACCGATAGTAATCGCAGAAGCAGCACCGAACAGGTTACCAGTTAGTGCATTAGTATTGAAGACTGAAGCAGTACCAGTAGAAGATGTTACAATAGATGGTGAAGCACCATTCAAGTTCAATGCAGTAGCATTACTTAATGTAACAGTTGGGTTAGCAATTGTAGCAGTGCCAGTAGCAGCACCTAATGCTAGAGTAGTTGCTGCGCCACCGATGTTAAGAGTAGTAACTGTTGAGTTAAAGACTGAAGCAGTGGTGCTAGTTGTAGCAATTACAGGAGAAGCACCATTTAAGTTTAACGCAGTGGCATTGCTTAGTGTAACTGTCGGGTTAGCGATAGTCGCTGTACCAGTAGAAGCACCAAGATTCAATGCAGTAGCTGCACCACCGATATTTAATGTAGTAACTGTTGAGTTGAATACAGAAGCAGTAGTGCTGGTTGTAGCAATTACTGGAGACGCACCATTAATGTTAAGAGCAGTAGCATTCGCTAATGTTACTGTTGGGTTATTAACAGTAGCTGTACCAGTAGATGCACCTAATGCTAGAGTAGTCGCTGCACCACCAATGTTAAGAGTAGTGGCAGTTGTATTTAATAAGTTAAATGAAGCACTATCAGTAGTTAGCGATGTAGTTATCTGTGGGCTAGTAGCAAGAACATTAGCCCCAGTACCAGTAGCTGTTGCAAAACCAGTGAATTCAGAATCCCAAGACGCAGCAGTAGTACCAGAAGCAAGAATACATGTAATATCCACTGATGTTCCAGGAAGAACTGTTACTACTAAGTTACCACCAGAAGAGTTTACAGTTAAATTACCTGTACTGTTATTTTCAATATGATATAGATCACCAACAACTAAAGTGCTGGCAACAGGAAGAACTACAGTTTGTGTAGTGCTACCAGTGAAGTGTTGATTTTGTGTACTTGTGGCAGTTAGGGTAGTTGTGCCTGCTGCAGTTGCAGTAGTTGTGTAAGCAGTTCTAAGATTATTAACTGGAAGAGTAGAACCAGCGAAACCACTTAGACCAACATAGCGATAACCGTAAATGTAGATTACACTAGAACCAGTCATCCCAGTTGGGATTGTGCCACCTAAGAAGTGTAGTGTACCAGCTTGGTAATCGAAGTACCATTCACCAGTACCACCAGATCCGTCAGCGAAAATCTGCGTACCACCAGTAGATGATGGATCAGAAAGAGCAGAAGCACCGTAATAAACTTTTACACGATATGTGTTAGATACATTGGCTGTATCAAATTCAGGTGGGATCCAATCAGTTAGACCAGTTTTCCATGTAGGATAAACACCACCAACAGCAACTGAAGTTGTATCAGCAGTACATTGTATTCTTGCTGTTGTAGTATACGCTTGAACTACAGCAGTAACCGCTGCAGCAGTCGTTGGAATTAAACTGGCTTGTGTCCAAGTTTTATCGCCACGATTTATGAATGGGCTTGCAGTCGCTTCGTTTGATGGACTTTTATTTGCTGCTGTATCGCTTTTTGCGACACCAAACAGCTTCTTATATAATAAGTCTGTTTTTATTGAGTCTGAGATTGCCATTTCTTATTCCTATTATTTTAATTAGACTGTAGAGGCACCAAGGTAAAGGGCAGTAATAGACTGACCAGCAGTTAACTTGATTCTGACCCAAATTTCATTATTAGTTGCATTAGTAGAACTTAAAGTACCGAAGGAAGCATTGACTGACTGCGTACCAGTTCCAGCTAAGTTAATATTTCCACCAAGAGAAGCACCATCAGCTAACGAGTTATCAATTCCTAGTGATAACCATTTATTCAATGTAGAAGTTGTTCCACTTGTTCCGCCACCACCTGGCATTGCAACCCACATACCAGCAATTCCAGTCGAAGTGGCATATGTAATATTGAATTTGGATACGCCAGTTCTAACAAACACAAAAGTGAAGTATTGATTGGCACCATGAGTTGAGAAATTAGGACCAGCTGGGTAATAACCAGTGGAGTAATTTGTTACATCATATTTTAATGTACCACCTACAATTTTAGCATCGTAGGTTTGTACTGTTCCTGACTGACTGTTAAAAGCAGTTTGTCCAGCAGTAAAGACTGGTGTATCAGTAGATCCTGGGTTTGGAACACGATAACCAGCAGGAGTAGTAGCACCACCAACTGCAGAGTTAAAGAAGATACTGTTTTCATCAAGAACAGTAGTAGAACCAGTTGTTGTTGATTTATAAAGAACAATCCCTGCTAGTGCAGTAGTAAATGCAGAAGAACCAGTTGCGTAACTGTTTGATACCGATAGTGATGGACCAGTTGAACTTTGTCCAAAACCAGTAATAATAGAAGCAGTGGTAGGAATCGTTGCGCTACCAGAAGCAACATATAAGTTTTGCGCCAGTGGAGTTGTAACACCTGCACCAGCATATGTTACTGATGCAGGAGCAGCAAATGCACCACCAGCAGTACCAGTTGCAAAAGTATCTGAAGTTGGATACATATCACCACTCAAACGAGTAGCAGTTGCTGATAGTGTCCAGCTATTTGCAGCAGAGCCATCAAAGTGAGCAACACCACTACTGTATTTGTAGTTTGGAGAAACTGGTGCAGTGATAGAAACTGGAGTAACAACAGGAGTTCCTGGAGCACTAGAGTCATAGTACCAAGAAGCAGTGTTAGTATTACCTGCACCACTATGTGTAATTTGAACAGTGTTCCATCCTGCAGGAACCGCAGTACCACTGGCACTCACATCAATAGTTTCCCAGAATCCTGGAGTGCTAGTTGGGTATGCAAGGTTGTTGGCGATAACTAAAGAAGCATTGCTTGTAGTTGTTGTACCAGCATCGCCCTGTGCGGTAAAGGTTAGAGTACCAGTAGCAGTAGCAGAAGCACTAAAGTTAGCACCAATCGAACCACCATTGGTATTGTCATATAATTTTATTGTGGCTTGGTTACCAGTAATAGACTGAACATAGTAGTAAGAGCCAGAAGCCAAACCACCAAAGCCAGTGCCAGAAGCCAAGAACTTATGTCCTGCCTGAATAACACCAGTAACAGGACTAAGAGTGATAACTGCACTTCCAAGAGTAGTTGCAGATGCAGTTGCAGTAACAACAGTGGCAGTAGTATTACCAACAGTCAATACATGGGTTGCTGTGGTAGAAGTATTTCTAAGAACAGTTAGTGTACCATTATCTCCTGGACCTTGAGTAGATAAAGTATTAGTGCTAAATGTAGATGTTCTTAGAGTAGAAACAGTAGAACCAGCAGCAACTTGTAAACCAGTATTACCGTTAAGTGCTTGAGATGCCTGAGCAACAGCAATACGATAGTTGGTTGTGCCAGAAATTGTCAACGAAGCAGTTGGAAAATTCGATGGCTGAGCAGGAACGAGTTTGCTTAAAATTTGATTCAAAGTGCCGATTGTATCTGTAACGCTAGTTGAAGAAGTGAAAGTGGCTGCACCAGTTAAAGTACCAAGAGTTGGAGTTCCAACAGAGATACCAGTTGCGCTTGGAGCAGTAACAGTTCCAGTGAATGTTGGGTTTGCACTCAACACCATATTACCTGTACCAGTAACAGCATTATTTAGAGTTACACCACCATAAGTTAATGCAGACTGAAGAGTTGTAGCACCAGCAATATTTGCAGTACCACCAATCCATAAGTTTTCTGCAATACCAACACCACCAGCAACAGTGAGAGCACCAGTAGAAATGCTAGTTGAAGTAGTTGTTTGGAGTAGAGCAAAACGAGTTCTGTTTAAACCAGCGTACTTGGTTGCTGTAGTATTATCAGCAGCTGCAGCAAAGAATTCTAATTCGTCGTTTGATGCGCCAGAAGAAGTCTCAGCACGGATAAATGTTAATCCATCAACAGAGCGAACACCACCTAGTGAAGTCCAAGCAGTTCCGTTATAACCTTCAAACGCACTGTTATCAGTATTGTAACGAATACCACCCTGTACAGCTGGACCTTGTTGGACAGTAGTTCCAACTGGAATAACTAAAGCATTTGTTCCAACGACCTGAACATAACCAGTGCCATTTGGATCTAGAAGAATATTACCATTCGCATCACTAGATGCAATAGTATTTGCAGTACCTGAACCACCAATGGTTAAGTTTGTAGTTTTAAGTTGATCAATTTTACTGTTTGAATCAACTAATATTGCAGAATTGGCTGTTAATACACCAGTGACATGATCCAACATGTCAGTGAAGTATTTACCACCGATAACAAAGTGGTTAGCTGCATCGCCAGCAGTTTCTGTTCCGAAACCGATGTATAAACGATCACCACCATTGGACTGCGTACCTGTTAAAGCGGAATACGCTAACTCACCAGCACCCAGTGTTCCTGGATTTCCTGATGTTGGTGAACGCTTAATTCTAATTATTGATGCCATCTTTTATTTCTCCGATTAATATTGTCCACCAGTTACATCTTGTGCATCTAGTATTGTGGTGGCTGTCCATTTATTTGTGGATGCTTTGTATACCAGAACAGATCCATTCACCTTACCATTAGTAGTCATATCCACATCAGCAATATTAGTCATGGACTCAACTACAGCAGGATTGGATACTGTAGAAGAAGCCAGCGTAATGACACCTTCTGATACTGCTACGGATAATGCTTCATCTGGTGAAACTATTGCAATTGTGTCTGCCATTTTATATCTGAGTGATTTGTGGGGTTACAGTTACTATACCCTCCACAACTCGAGTCTTCGATCCAGAAGGAGAAGTTATCTCTACATCATATAACCATCTCCCTGCAGGAATGGCTTCAGATTGTTGTGGAGTTAGCTGAAGTCTAATTTTTCCAGTTGCTGCTGTGAATACAGAAGCTGTAAAAGAAAATGCTGTGCTGGAACTATAAGACTTTCTTATTTGAGAGGCAACAGTGTACCCAGTCAAATCTAGTGCTTGACCATTTGAGGCTGAGACTGTGATTATATTGCTGTAGGTAGCACCAGCATCTACAAAGAGGTTACTTATGGTCGCCATTCTGGATCCTAATATTCTTATACCTCTTATTTATAAGATGCCAGATTTGGATGCTAGATTGCTTGGATCGGGATTATTTTTTTAGTTTTTCTAACTACTTCTGGTTTACCATTCCACCAAAAAATATCTTTTCGATCTTCTCGTTGTGGACCATCGATATACTGAGGAACCCAGCCTGTGGCAAACTCAATCGCATTACAAAATACTACAATATTATCACTAAATGCATTGTTGCATGACGCTTCCCATAGTGGTCCAGACAAGAACATACA
>Ga0222712_10004313_pt1 | contig 14962 bp, 9 predicted proteins | sample C33_657DmetaG_FD_165043 | JGI IMG/M metagenome (GOLD analysis project Ga0222712, IMG submission 165043) | Estuarine water microbial communities from San Francisco Bay, California, United States - C33_657D | ecosystem: Environmental > Aquatic > Marine > Unclassified | place: USA: California... | reverse complement strand
CCCGGTCGGCCACCGCCGCCCGGCTGAAGCCTTGGCCGAGCTCCCAGGGTTCGTCGCCGCCGATGTTCACCTGCCGGCTGGTGAAATGCGGCAGATAATCGGCGAGCAGTCCGCGCACGAACGCGAGCGAAGCCTCGTCCGGCCGCAGGGTGCCCGGAAATTCCTTGAACTCGCCGGTGAGCGGATGGACCCAGCCTTCGGGGCATTCGGCGAGGGCGCGGTAACGCGGATGGCGCAGCCAGCGCTCCATATGTCCGAACGTGTTCAGGTTCGGCACGAGCTCGATGCCGGCCTCCGCGCAGGCCCGGTCCAGCGCGACGATCTCCGCCGGCGTCAGCGGGGAGGCGTCGCGCCAGGCGTCCTCATGGCCGGCGAACGCGAACGTGTGCTCGACGTAAAGCTGCAGCTGGTTGGCGCGCAGGGCGCCCAAGGCCGCGACCAGCCGGAGCAGCTCCGCCTGCGTCGGCACCCGGCAGCGGGAGACGTCCAGCATGAAGCCGCGGACGGCGAGGGCCGGGGCGTCGTCGACTTCCAAGCAGGGCAGGGCGTCGGGATGCGCCGCCTGGAGCTGGGCGAGGGTCTGGGCCGCATACAGCAGGCCCGCGGCGCCGCCGACCGTGATGCGAAGGCCCACCGGCGTGATCAGGAGACGATAGGCTTCGGCGCCCAGGCCCGGGTCGGTCTCGCATGGGCTGCCGCCCGGGGCGGCATGGAGCCATTGCCGGGCCGCGCTCATCGTCCCGGGCAGGTTGCCGAGGAAAGCATGGAGCGGATGCGGGGCGGCCGGGACCGTGAGGAACCCCTCGCGCCGGACAATCCGTCGGGGGCGGGGCAGGAGTTCGGGCACCTCGGTGGGCATGAGGCAGGGTTGCGGGTGCGGCGGTGGCGGGCAAGACGCTAAAAACCCGCCCCTTCTTTGGTTCCCGCTTGGAACAATCCGGCCTATTCCTACACCTATTCGTTCACACCTGCGCCCCATGCTCCGCCCCGCCCTCAGCCTCCTCTTCCTCGCCGCCGCCGCCCAGGCCGTCCCGGAAGGGTTCGTCATCCGCGAGTTCCTCGGCAACGCCCAGGAGCCCGAGATCTACCCGACCGCCGTGACGGCCGCCGCCAACGGCGACATCTACGTCTCGTCGGACAAGAACGGCTCCCTCGGCCATACGCCGGGCATGGGCCGCATCCTGCTCGCCCGCGACACCAAGGGCGCCGGGGTGGCCGACCAGGTCATCGAATTCACGAAGGTCGAAAGCCCCCGCGGCGGACACTTCGTCGGCGGCGTGCTCTACCTCGTCCACCCGCCCTTCCTCTCCAAGTTCCAGGACAAGAACGGCGACGGCAAGGCCGACTACGCCACGGAACGCACGCTGCTCGTCGACGGCCTCGGCGGGGGCATCGAACATCCCCGCGGCGCCGACCACACCACCAACGGCTGCCGCATGGGCATCGACGGCTGGCTTTACGTCGCGGTCGGCGACTTCGGCGCCGGCATCCTCAAGGACAAGGACGGGGCGCTCGGCCTCGGCGACAAGAAGCGCGTGACCCTTTACGGCGGCGGCGTCATGCGCGTGCGCCCGGACGGCACCGAACTCGAAGTCTACACCGAGATGACCCGCAACATCTGCGACGTCGCGATCTCGCCGACGCTCGACATGTTCTCGCGCGACAACACCAACGACGGCAAGGGCTGGAACACGCGCTTCCACCACTTCACCTCGCTGGCCAACGCCGGCTACCCCCGCCTCTACAAGAACTTCGCGGACGAGACCGCGCTCCCGCTCGCCGACTACGGCGGCGGCTCCGGCACGGGCGGCCTCTACCTCAGCGAGCCGGGCTTCCCGCGCGACTTCGGCGAGTCGCTCTACACCTGCGACTGGACGACCGGCACGGTCCATCGCCACCCCCTCAAGCCCTTCGAGGCCACCTTCGTGGCCAAGCAGGAGACGTTCGAGAAGGTCCCGCGCGCCACGGACTTCGACGTCGACGGCAACTCGCGCCTCTTCGTCGCCGACTGGCGCGGCGGCGGCTTCAATTACCTCGGCCAGAACAAGCCCAAGACCAAGAAGGTCACGAAGGACGGCCAGGTGACCGAGCAGCGCATCTACTACCCCAACGGCGCCATCCAGCTCGTCACCGCGAAGGACGTGAAGCCGAACGTCTACGTCGACGTCACGAAGCTCAACGACGCCGACCTCGTCGCGCAGCTGGCCTCGAAGAGCGCCGTGCAGCGTCTGGAGGCCCAGCGGCAGATCCTCGACCGGGCCAAGCCGGCCCTCGGCGCCCCGGTGCTCGCGCTCGCGCGGGACGCCTCCGTCCATCTTTACTCCCGCGTCGCGGCGATCTTCACCTACAAGCAGCTGCTCGGCGCCGACGCCAACGCCGCCTTGGCCGAGCTGACCGCCGACGCCGCCGTGCGCGAGTTCGCCCTGCGCGCCCTCGCCGACCGTTCGACGCAGCTGGCGGGCGTGCCCGTGAAGCCCTTCGTCGACGGCCTCAAGGACGCCAATCCGCGCGTCCGTCTCCAGGCGCTGATCGGATTGCAGCGCCTCGGCGCGAAGGAAGCCGCCCCGGCGATCCTCGCGGCCGCCGCGCAGTGGCCGGCCGACGAGTCCAAGCTGGGCGAAGGCGAACACTACCGGCTCCCGCACACCGCCGTCGCCGTGCTCCAGCGTCTGGGCAACGCCCAGGCCTGCCTCGCCGCGCTGGCCGATCCGGCCCAGCGCTTCATCGCCTTCCGCGCCCTGCAGGGCATGCACGCCGACGCCGCGGTCGACGGCCTCCTCGCGGCCAGCCTGAGCGGCGACGAAGCCCTGCGCTTCGGCGCCGTCTCGGCCCTGGCCCGTCTCTACCACGTCGAGAAGCCCTGGAACTACAAGGATTGGTGGAGCACCCGTCCCGATGACCGCGGGCCTTATTTCGAACCCGTGAACTGGGCCGCCACGCCGCGGATCCAGAAGGGCATCGAAGCCGCCTACGCCAAACTCCCGGGCAACCTCCGCATGGCCACGCTCGAAGTCCTGGCCAAGAACCGCATCGCCATCACCGACCTCAAGCTCGAAGGCCTCGACCCGCTGCGTCTCGCCATGGCCTCCCAGAGCCTGCGCCCCGCGGACATCGCCCTGCTCACCGACGCGGCCCTCCAGCCGAAGCGGAAGTGGGACGAGCGGCTCGATTGCTACAAGGCCTTGCTCAAGGTCGAAGGTGACGTCGGCCTGGAAGCCCGCGTGAAGGTCCTCGCGGCATGGTCGCAGGACGCCTCCGCTCCGGGCGCCGCCACGCAGGCGGCGAACGACTTCATCTACGAAGCCGAGCGCGGCAACCAGGTCGGCAAGCTCCGGGCGATGGCCGACAAGGCCGACGACGCCGCCTCGACCCTGCTCTGGAAGGCTCTCTTCAACGTGCTCAGCAGCCCGCTCGCGAAGGAGCAGCACAAGAAGGCCGTCCGCGCGCTCATCGACAAGAATCCCCGCGACATCGGCTTCTTCCGCGCCATCACCGACCTCGGTCTCTCCGGGTTCGACAAGCAACTGCAGGAAGGGATGAAGGGCGACAACGTCATCCAGATCAAGGCCGCCCAGGAGGCGCTCGCCGCCGGCAAGCTCGCCGCCGCCAGCAAGGGCAAGAAGATCGCCCAGCTCGACGCCAAGGTGGTCACCGCCGCCGCCCTCAAGGGGCGCGGCAACGCCAAGGCGGGGCAGCGTCTCTTCGTCCAGCAGGGTTGCGTGGCCTGCCACGCCGTCGACCCGTCCGCCGAGCAGAAAGGGCCTTACCTCGGCGCCGCCGGCGCGAAGTTCCCGCGCGAATACCTCATCGATTCCATCCTCGACCCGAACAAGGTCGTGGCCCAGGGCTTCCAGACCGCCGTGTTCTCGATGAAGGACGGCTCGGAGCAGATGGGCTTCGTCACGGGCGAGGCCGACGGCGTCGTCACCCTCCGCAACATCGCCGGCCAGGTCTTCAAGCTGAAGCGCGACGACGTGAAGGAAGAGAAGCACCTGCCGCAGTCGATGATGCCGGCCGGACTCGCCGCGGGCCTGACCGTCGAGGAGTTCACCTCGCTGATCGAGTACCTCGTCACCCTCAAGGCCATCGGCGGCTGAGCGCGGCCTTGCGCCGCCAGGAAGGAAAAGGGCGCCCGCGGGCGCCCTTTTTGTTTTCACCGCCGGACGACTGATGTGACATGAGCAGGGCCAGACCTGGGGGCGGAGGTGCGGCGGGCAAGGGGTCCCGCCGCATCCATTTCCGGTGGCGGGTGGCAGCCCCTGGTGGCGGGTGGCGGCAATGATCCTCAGGCCTCAGCCACCGGGGGGCGGGCGCAGGTTTCGGGCGGAGGCCCGTCCTCCACCGCTTGCGTTCATTATGACGCATCTTCCTATCCGGATATCTGGATGTTCAACTTGCCATCCGTCCGCCGCCCGGTTTGTTTCCCTGGCCTTATGGCACGCCACGCCTCCTATATCTTCTCGTCCGAATCCGTCGGCGAGGGCCACCCTGACAAGGTCGCCGACAGCATCTCGGACTCCGTCCTCGACGCCTGCTTCGCCCAGGACCGCTTCTCCCGCGTCGCCTGCGAGACCCTGGTCAAGAGCGACCACGTCGTCATCGCCGGCGAACTCACCACGAAGGCCAAGGTCAACTTCGAGGAAGTCGTCCGCGCCGCCATCCGCGAGATCGGCTATGTGAACGACGACGACGTCTTCCACGCCGACAAGGTCTTCATCACCAACCTCCTCACCAAGCAGTCGCCCGACATCGCCCAGGGCGTCGACGAGCGCAAGGCCGAGGGCAAGAAGCACGCCAAGATGGGCGCCGGTGACCAGGGCATCATGTTCGGGTACGCCACCACCGAGACCCCCGAGCTCATGCCGGCGCCGATCATGCTCGCCCACCGCCTCAACCGCGAGCTGGCCCGCATCCGCAAGTCCGGCGCCAAGGGCACCGAATGGATCCGCCCCGACTGCAAGTCGCAGGTCGCCGTGCGCTACGAGGACGGCCGCCCGGTCGCCGTCGAGAACGTGGTCATCTCCACGCAGCACACCGAGGACGTCTCCCATCGCCAGATCGAGAAGTTCTGCATCGAGCAGGTCATCCGCAAGGTCCTGCCCAAGGAGCTCGTCGGCAAGAAGACCGAATACCTGATCAACCCGACCGGCCGGTTCGTCGTCGGCGGCCCGCAGGGCGATTGCGGCCTCACCGGCCGTAAGATCATCGTCGATTCCTACGGAGGCATGGGCCGCCACGGCGGCGGCGCCTTCTCGGGCAAGGACCCCACCAAGGTGGACCGTTCGGCCGCCTACATGGCCCGCTGGGTCGCCAAGCACATCGTCGCCTCCGGCGCCGCCGAGCGCTGCGAGCTCCAGGTCGCCTACGCCATCGGCCATCCTGAGCCGACCAGCATCCACCTCGACACCTTCGGCACCGGCGAGATCGCCGACGAGAAGATCCTCGCCGCCGTCAAGGCCACGTTCCTCTTCAACCCCGCCGAGATCATCCGCCAGCTCGACCTCCGCCGGCCGATCTACCGCGCTTCGACCCACTACGGCCATTTCGGCAAGAAGGGCCTCCCCTGGGAGGTCACCTCCAAGCTCCCGGCCTTCCTCAAGTCTCTCAACCAATAACACCCTCCATGGCCTCCACCCTCACGAAAGCTTCCAAGAAATTCACCGACTTCCAAGTCGCCGACCTCGGTCTCGCCGAGTGGGGGCGCAAGGAGCTCCAGATCGCCGAGCATGAGATGCCCGGCCTCATGGCCCTGCGCAAGAAGCACGGCAAGCGCAAGCCCCTCAAGGGCGTGCGGATCGCCGGTTCGCTGCACATGACCATCCAGACGGCCGTCCTGATCGAGACGCTCGTCGAGCTCGGCGCCGACGTCCGCTGGGCCTCCTGCAACATCTTCTCCACCCAGGACCACGCCGCCGCGGCCATCGCCAAGGCCGGCATCCCGGTCTTCGCCTGGAAGGGCGAATCCCTCGTCGAATACTGGGAGTGCACGATGAAGGCGCTCACCTGGCCCAACGGCGACGGCCCCGAGCTCATCGTCGACGACGGCGGCGACGCCACGCTCCTCATCCACAAGGGCTACGAACTCGAGAACGGCTCCAAGTGGGCCTGGTCGGCTTCGGAGTCCGAGGAGGAGCAGATCATCAAGAACCTCCTCAAGAAGGTCGCCAAGGAGAAGCCCGGCCACTGGCACAAGGTCGTGAAGAGCTGGAAGGGCGTCTCGGAAGAGACCACCACCGGCGTGAAGCGCCTCTACCGCATGCTCGAGGACGGCTCGCTGCTCGTCCCGACCGTCAACGTCAACGACACCGCGACCAAGTCGAAGTTCGACAACCTCTACGGCTGCCGTGAGTCCCTGGTCGACGGCATCAAGCGCGCCACCGACGTCATGGTCGCCGGCAAGGTCGCCCTGGTCATCGGCTACGGCGACGTCGGCAAGGGTTCGGCCCAGTCCCTCCGCGGCCTCGGCGCCACGGTCCAGGTCGCGGAGATCGACCCGATCTGCGCCCTGCAGGCCGCGATGGAAGGCTTCCGCGTCGTCACCGTCGAGGACACCCTCGGCACCACCGACATCTACGTCACCGCCACGGGCAACAAGGACATCATCACGCTCGAACACCTGACCAAGATGAAGGACCAGGCCATCGTCTGTAACATCGGCCACTTCGACAACGAGATCCAGGTCACCCGTCTCAACGCCTTCAAGGGCGTCAAGAAGGACACCATCAAGCCGCAGGTCGACCGTTACACGTTCAAGGACGGCCGCCAGCTCTACATGCTGGCCGAAGGCCGTCTGGTGAACCTGGGTTGCGCCACCGGCCACCCGAGCTACGTGATGTCGACCTCGTTCACCAACCAGGTCCTCGCCCAGCTGCACCTCTGGGAGACCCGCGCCACCGCCAAGCCCGGCGTGGTCGTCCTCCCGAAGCATCTCGACGAAGAAGTCGCCCGTCTCCACCTCGGCAAGCTCGGCGCCAAGCTGACCATCCTCTCCAAGGAGCAGGCCGCCTACATCGGCGTCAATCAGTGCGGTCCGTTCAAGCCCGATAGCTACCGCTACTAAGACGGACCGTCCGAGCCCGCCGGCAGCAGCCGCGCCGCACCTCATCCGAGGGGGCGCGGCTTTTTCGTGCCCGCGTCGCCGCTGAGTCGCCGGCCGATCCTGACCCAGGCCGGGGGATTCCTTCCGGCAGATGGACCCTAGGGTCGGCGCCTTGTTCTTTCTTCCGGGAGACTATGCTGACGTGGGTGAACTTCACCCCTTATCTCGCCGTCGTCTGTTTCGCCGTCGGGGACGTCGCTTCGGCCGCGTCCACGCCCGCGCTTCCGTTCCGTACCGTGTCGTTGAGTTATTATCATCCGGTGCCGGGCTCGGCGCACGAGGCGATGCGCCACGAGATCAGCGACCTGACGCCCGGCGCCTATGTGATTCGCTGGAAGCATCGGATGAAGCTCGCGGCTAACCGCCTGCCGCCGCCCTACCGGCTGGAGGTGACCAACGTCCGCACGGGGGCCGTCCTCCGGCGTTGGGACGTGCCCTTCCCGGTGACCGAGCGGATGACGGCGCACGCGGTCGTCTTCTGTCCGGGCGAAGAGGACTGCCGGGATCCGCTGGCCATCAACCTGGTGCCGCAGAACGGCGTCGCCCGCGCCTACTGCATCCTCGACTACTCCCTCGCCAAGGCGGGACTCGAGGTCGACGCCGATCGCGACGGGGTCATCCGTCCCGGCGAGTCCGCCGTCGCCCGTCGCCCGCTCCGTCTCTGGGTGAACGATGACGCGGATGAGTCGGAGTGGCAGGAAAACGCCGACCGTCCGGCGGCGCCCGCCGTCCGCCGGGACGCCGACGATGCCATGATCAACGGGCTCCGCGACCTGGTGGATTTCTTCCCGCTCAATCTCCGCGTCGCGGAATTGGTCCGGGAATATCCGCCGGACGAGGGCCACGCCTATCTTCTCCGGCAGAAAGACCAGGCGCTGGGCTTCGTCTGGACTTCGCTGCGGCCCGATCAGGTCGGCCGTCTCCACCGCGAGCCCGACCTGAAAGTATTCGGACGGACGTTCGCCGAAGGGCTTGGGGCGGCGCAGGTCGAACAGCTGGACGCATCCGGCATGGTCGAGGTGCCGGCGGATTTCCTCAGACGCATCCTGAAGGCGGGCCATGGCGTCGTGTTGCTGGAAGGCCGCCGACCGACGGCCGAGCCCTTGGAGCTGATCGTCCGGAAGGGCGCCGCCGACCTCGCGCGCTTGTCGGTGCCGCTGCGCGTCGTGCCGGTCGAGACGATGTACCGGCATCTCGATGTGACCGCGCTGGCGAAGGAAGCCGGCCCGGACGCAGGCTCGGCGCGACCGGAGAAAGCCCGGCCGACGGAGGCAGGGGAGCCGCCCGGCCTGCCGGACGCCGAGCTCGGCGAGCGTTGGTGCTTCTTCTTCCATGGCTACAACGTCGGCGCCGGCAGCGCCCGCGGCTGGCAGGCGGAGACCTTCAAGCGGCTTCATGCCTTGGGCAGCCGCGCGCGCTTCGTAGGCGTGACGTGGGATGGGGACACCGGTTTGGATTATCATCGGGCGGTCTTCCAGGCCCTGCAGACGGGCGTGGCCTTGCCCGCGCATCTGCGGCGGTTCGCCCCGGACGAGCAGTCGGTCGTCGTCGCCCATAGCCTGGGCAACGCGGTGGTGGCCCGGGCGATCCAAGCGGGCCATACGCCGGCCCGTTACCTCATGCTCAACGCGGCCTTGCCCGTGGAGTCGGTCTCGCGTGAGGACGCGACGGCCCAGCAGGCGAGGGAGATGACGGAAGCGAACTGGCGCCCTTATGAGCGCCGGCTCTACGCCAGCGAATGGTGGCGGAAGTTCGCCCCGGATGATCCGCGGCGCGCGCTGACCTGGGCCGGCGCGTTCCGCCGGGTCAAGGAGGCCGGCGTCGCCGTGAACTACTATTCCGAGGGCGAGGACATCACGGTCTGTCCGGTGGGCATGAAGTCGGCTTCGGTGCTGGGCGCATTCTGGCAAGGGCGGACCTTGGATTACGGCGCATGGAAGACCCAGGAGCTGCTCAAGGGCGTGGACTGGACGACCTCGTTGGGCAGCCTGGTGATGCGCGCGGATCAGGCGGGCTGGGGCTTCAACCGCGCGTGGAATCTCCGCAAGGTCACGACCGGCCCGGGCCGGCCGGAAGTGCGCTATGAACGTCGCGGACCGGCCCAAGCGGCGGCGCTCGAGGATGAAGCCCTGACGCGGGAGCCTTTCTTCCGGCCTTTCCTCGGCAGCGTGCTTCCGTCCGGCCCGATGCCGCGACCGGAAGCCTTGTCGGCCACCGCGTGGCATGAGGCGCTCGCTTCGGGCATCCCGGCGATGTCCTACGCGATCGGCGGCGTGCCGATGCGCGGGCTGGCGACGCTCGGCGTCCGGCCGACTCCGGCCAGGAACTTCTCCTTGGAAACCGAAGGACGGGTCAGGGATGCCCGCTGGCCGGCCGCCGGACACCGGAAGAAGCACGAGGTCGGCCGTTGGCTGCACAGTGACTTCAAGAACGTGGCCTTGCCGTTCGTCCACCCGAGCTACCTTTCGATGATCAGCGAAGGAGGCTTCCGATGAGCGGCCTCTGCGGGTGGTCGGTGGTCTGTCTGGCCGGCGTCCTGCCGGTCGCGGCGGGTGAATTTTCGATGCGCTTCGCGGATGAAGCCGGCCGGCCGCTCGACCGGGTTTCCGCGCACGTCCTGCTGATGAAGGAAGACGACCCGCGGGCCGACGGGATGGAGGATCTGCGCGGCCTGACTAAACCCGACGGGCTTTTCCGCTTCGAAGGGCGGCGGCAGATGACGGTCCTGCGGGCGCAGGGTGACCGCGGAGGCTTTTACTCCGTCGACCTCCGGGCGCCGCTGCGCTTCGCGCGGTCCGGCCCGGACGGCGCCATGTCCTGGACGCTGACGATGCCGCGGAAGATCAAGCCCGTCCCGCTCTGCGCGTTCCGCCCATGGCTGGCGCGCGGCAACGGGCAGTTCCGGCGGGGCGCATGGATCGCCTACGACCTGCAGGTCGGTTCGCCCTTGCCGCCGTTCGGCCGCGGTCAGGTGGAGGATTTCCGCTTTCAGGTCACCGCGATCATGACGGGTTGGAACGCTCCGCAGGCCTACGTCGAGGAACAGCGCCGGCTGGCGCCGGCGAAGGACTGGGACGAGGAGACCATCCGCGATGTCTACGGTGTCTGGCAGGCCGAACTGCGGCTGGCCTTTCCGCATCCTCAGGCCGGGATCCTCCGCACGGCGCAGTTCTGGCCATATGCCCGGCTGAAGATGCCGCACGCGGCCCCGCCGACGGGCTACCGGCCGGAATACCAAGCCAGCCAGGTCAGCGACCGGCCGGCCGACGAGGCGGAGGACGAGGTCGGCTACTGGTTGCGTACCCGGGTCAAGGCGGATGACGCCGGCAAGATCATCGAGGCGCATTACGCGAAGATCGTCGGTCCGCTGCGCTTCACCCAGGCCACCTTCGGCTTCACCTATTACTTCAACCCGACGGCGTCCGAACGTAACCTCGAATTCGACCCGCGAAGAAACCTCCTGCGGCCGCCGGCGGACGCGACCGGCGAGCAGCTCAGCGCCTATCAGGTGGACGATCCGTGAGGCGCCTCGGCGTACGCCGGAGCCGGCTCAGAGGATGAGCATCGCGTCGCCGTAACTGAAGAAACGGTATTCGCGGCGGATCGCCTCGGCGTAGATCTCCTTGAGCCACTTCAGTCCGGAAGCATCGCCCGGCGTCAGGAACGCCGCGACCAGGCAGAGCAGGGTGGACTGCGGGAGATGGAAATTAGTGAGCATCAGCTCGCAGCAGCCGATGGTGTCGCCCGGGCGGATGTAGAGCGAAGCCTCCGCGACCCAGTCGCCGGCCGGCGCTTTCTCGAAGCCGCCGCATCGGCGCAAGGCGTCTTCGGAGGCCCGGACCGAGGTCGTCCCGACGGCGAGTCTCGGCCGGCGGTCGCGCAAGGCGGCCATCGTGGCGGCCGGGATGCGATACGCTTCCGCATGCATGCGGTGGTCGTTGATGTTCTGGACGGAGACCGGCTGGAAGGTGCCCGGGCCGACGTCGAGCACCAGGTCGAAGGCCTCGTGGCCGCGCGTCCGGAGGATCTCCAGCAGCTCGGGCGTGAAGTGGAGGCCGGCCGTCGGCGCCGCCGCGGCGCGGGCCGCGGAAGGGTCGGCGTAGACGGTCTGATAACGATCGTCGTCATCCGCCGCCTGCGTGCCGCGTTCCTTGCGGGCCTCGACGATGTAAGGCGGGAGGGGCAGCTCGCCGGCGCGCGCGGCCAGCCGATGGACGTCGTCGCCTTCGGGCAGGTCGAAGCGCACGCGGTATTCCCCGTGGTTGGTCTCGACCGCCACCGCCTTCACGCCGGCGACGGTGAAGCCCGCGGCGTCCGCCGCGCGTTTGCCCGGACGCAGCATGCACCACCATTCGCGGGGGTCGGTGGTCGGCCGGAGCAGCAGGCACTCGACCTTGCCGCCGGTCGGCCGGACGCCGTGCAGGCGCGCCTTGAGCACCGTGACGTTGTTGCGGATCAGCACGGTGCCGGGCGGGAGCAGCGCCGGCAGTTCGTGGAACATGCGGTGCTCCAGCGTGCGCGTGGCCCGTCGCACGACGAGCAGCCGCGAGCCGTCGCGCCGCGGCGCCGGCGTCGCGGCGATGCGTTCGGGCGGCAGTTCGAAATCCAGCTCCCGCAGGTCCATGGTTCAGGCGCCGGTCTTCGGGGGCGTCAGCAGGAGCTGTCCGTCGATGGCGCGCAGCTGGACGAATTCCTGGCCGGGCGCGGCCTTGCGGAGCTCTTCCTCCACGGCGGACAGCTTGGCGTCCATGTCGTCGATCCGCGCGACGAAGACCGCTTCGGGCGTCGAGGGAATCGCGCAGGCGCCGTATTCGCGCATGGTGTGGTGGCTGAGCAGGATGTGCTCGAGGCGTTCCAGCAGCGAGGCCTCGAGGGCGTTGCGCAGGCCATGTTCGCGGACGATGAAGGTCCCGAGGACGAGGTGGCCGTGCAGGTTGCCGGCGCGGGTGAAGCCGGCCTTGGCCATGCCCGGTTCCAGCCGGGTGTATTCCTGGATCTTGCCGAGGTCGTGCAGGACGGTGCCGGCCACGGCGAGCGAATGGTCGACCTTCGGGTAGAGCGGCAGGAGAGCCTCGGCGCACTTGGCCATGCGGAGCGTGTGTTCCAGCAGGCCGTGACGGTAGGCGTGGTGCATGCCCGTCGCGGCGACGGCTTCGTAGAACCGGTCGCCGTGCTCCGTCAGCACGGAGAGCACCGTCGCGCGCAGGGTCGCGTGCGGGATGCGGCCGACGATCGCCAGCAGCTCCGCCTTCATCTTGGCGGGGTCCTGCGTCGAGACCGGGGTCAGGCGGCCCATGATCGCCGGATCGGATTTCTCCGTCTCGGTCAGCGGGGCGATCTGGTCGACCTTCAGGTCGGGGCGGCCGTTGAAGTCGCCGACGACCCCGCCGACGCGCACGGCGGCGCCGGCCTTGAGTCCGGCCAGCATCGGCTTCACCGGCGATTCGCCGAAGACGCGGATCTTGATGTCGTCGGAGGCGTCCGCGATGACGGCTTCGAGGTAGGCCGCGCCCGTCTTGGCGGTGCGGGTGGAGATCTCCCCGAGGGCGCAGATGGCTTGGAAGCGCGATCCGACGGGGGAGTTCTTGCTTTCGCGGAGGGAGAGGAGCGGCTCGGACATGCCGCCCATCGTGCCACCCGGCTTTGCGGGAACAATCACAGATTTGCCGAAGCCCGTCCCGGCGCGCGCGCCGGACGGGTCCGGTCCGCCCGGATTATTTCCGGAGCGTCCACTTCATCCCGCCGAGCACGTGCTGCACGAATTCGGCTTCGGCGAAGGATTCCTTGGTGTGGCCGAGCGCGGTGTAGAACATGCGGCCCTGGCCGACTTCCTTGCACCAGGACATCGGGTGGTGTTCGCCCATCTTGCCGCCGTTGTAGCTCTTTTCGTCGATCTCCAGCAGCACCTGGTTGTCGGTGGCGAGGTTCTTGAAGTTATACCACTCGTCCTTGCGCTTCCAGTCCGCGGGGAGGTGGGCCACCGCGGGGTGCTCCTTGGAGAGCGGGTGCAAGGTCGCCGGCTGGATGGCCGGGTGTCCGGCGAAGAGGCCGCCGATCATCTTGGCGTACCAGGGCCAGTACTTGTCCGCGGGGCCGGGGTCGGTCGCCGCGTGCACGCCGACGAAGGCGCCGCCGGACTCCAGCCAGCGCTGGAAGGCTTCGCGTCGGGCGACGGCGACTTTGACGGCCGCGTCTTTCTGTTCCTTGGTCGCGTCCTTGGGCAGCGCCACGCTCATGATGTCGCCCGTCGTGCTCATGAACGCCACCGCGCGGTAGCGGGCGAGGTTCTCGGGGGTGAAGACCGCGGCGTCTTCGGTGATGTCGGCTTCGAGTCCGAAGGACTTGAACTGGGCCTTCAGCATCTCATTGCCCACCGGGATGGAGTCCTTGTGCCGGAAGGTGACGGTCCGGGAGAAGACCAGGGCGCGGTCAGGTTCGGCCGCGAAGGCGGCCACGGTGGCGCAGAGCAGGGCGAGCAGGGTCTTCATCGGAGGCATGACCATTGGGATAGCGCCGCCGGGGAAATGTTCCAGCACTTCCTGCCGGCATCCGCCGGCCGGTTCACCCTTTTGGTTGCCCGCCTCGGCGGCGGACCGCAGGCTTCATCAGCGCTCCGCCTTGTCTTCCGCCTTCCGCCAGTCTTTCCGGATCCTGCCCTGGGTGCTCGTCGCCACGGCTTTGGCCGCGTTGCTCTTCTTCCGGTCGGCGGTCGGACCGGCCGGTGGTCCGCCCGCCAAAGCGGCGCGCTCCCGGGCGCCCCGGCCGTTGCCGCGCGAACTCGTCGTGGCGCCCGCGGACCGCTCCGCCTTGCTTGAGATGTTGCGCCAGGGAAAGCCGCCGACGCTCACGGCGGCGCAGCTGGAGGATTATCTCCGGGTCAGCGGTCGCTCGCCGGCCAGCCTGCTCGTGGCCTCCCGTCTCGGCGGCGACCCGGCCTTGCTCCGCGCGGCCGCGGCGGCGGCGCCGGACGACCCGGCGGTGCAGCTCGAACTCGCCCTCCGCGGCGGCGACCTCGGCGAGCGCGCCGCCGCGGCGGAGGCTTTCCGTCGGCTCAGCCCGGGCAACGCGCTCGGCGATTACCTGCTCGTCCATCTTTCCTTCGAGCAGGGTGATTTCGCCGCCGCCGCGGCCGCGCTGGTCGGAGCGACGGAGAACGACCTCCTGGCCGATCACTCGGCCCAGCTCGTCGCGGGCATGCGCGATGCTTATCTGAGCGCGGGCTTCGAGCCTTCCGCCGCCCAGTTCGCCGCGATGGCCTCGCTCGACCGCCGGCCGCAGGTCGACCTGCTGGGCGGCGTCGGCGACGGCCTGGGCAAGCTGCTGGTCGAATTCATCCGTGCGGGGGACATCGATGCCGCCGAACCCGTCGTGCTGGCCGGACAATCGCTCGGTCAGCGTCTGCATGAGGGCAGTCCCTACCTGCTCGACCAGCTGGCGGGGCTCGAGCTGGAGAAATCTTTCCTGGCCCAGCTCGATCCGGCGACCGTCTTCACCGACGACGGCGTCACCGTCGGTGAGCGGATCGCCGAGCTCGACGCCCGCGCCGCGGAGGCGAACGAACTCACCGCCGCCGCGGCCGGCGTCTGGTCGGGCCTGACTCCGGCGCAGGCCGAGCAATATGTCGGACTCGTCAGGCGCGAAGGCGAACTCGCGGGCCTGCGCTGGCTGAAGACGCAGGCCGCCCGCTGAAGGCCGCCCGGCGGCAGCCGTCAGATGTCGAAGGTCGTGCTCGCCTCGTTCAAGGCGAGCTGCGCCACCGTGAAGCCGGCCAATGATTTGTCGAAGCGCTTGGAGACTTCCCGCCAGAGGGAGGCGACCTGGGGGCCGGAGGCGCCCTTCAGCGTGATCTTGGTCTCGATCAGG
>Ga0222712_10004312_pt1 | contig 14963 bp, 42 predicted proteins | sample C33_657DmetaG_FD_165043 | JGI IMG/M metagenome (GOLD analysis project Ga0222712, IMG submission 165043) | Estuarine water microbial communities from San Francisco Bay, California, United States - C33_657D | ecosystem: Environmental > Aquatic > Marine > Unclassified | place: USA: California... | reverse complement strand
TATAGACTAGTAAGAGCTCGGTTTATGTGGATAAATCCAATGAGTTGTTATAGCATTCATAGAGACATGAGTCCACGACTCCATGTTCCCATTATCACAAATCCTGAGTGCTACTTCTTGTTTAAGCAAGGTTCTGACACTCATCTGGAACATTTATTGACAGGAACAGTTTATTGGACTGATACCCGTATACCGCATACATTTTTGAATTGCTCATATGAACCAAGATTACATTTAATCGGCGTCCCAACATAATATAAAAATAATTCATAATTAGATGATTTGGGGGCTTGACATTTTCTCATTTTTAGGGTAGAGTGGAATATAAGATGAGAAAAGAGGAAATGAAAATGATCAAGGTTTACCAAATCCAACTGACTGACGCTGAAATCGCTGCCGTAAACAACGGCGAAACTTCTGACCGCATTAAGGCATACTTTGATCGTTCGTTTGAACGCACCTTCAAGGTTGAGAACTTCCAATATTACGACCATGTTGCTAACGTTGATACCAATGATATGGAAGAAGCATTCGCTGCCATGAATCTGTGGGAAGGTGCTACGGTTGAGAAACTTGGTCCCTGCTCCTCAATGTCGGTTGGCGACATCCTCGAAGTTGACGGAAAACTGTTCCGTTGTGCTTCGTTTGGTTTTAATCAAATTTAAGGGCTTGACTTTTACCCCGTTTTAGGGTAGAATGAGTTATAGTTTGAAAAGGATTTGTTATGAAATACGTTTTGCTTATTGGTGGTTTGCTTCTGGTCGCTGGTGCGGTTGGCGCAGAGGATTTCTATGAAGAATGTCGTCGCGCTGCTGACTGTGTTGCTGGGGATCCTCCGAGCGCAGTCGCTTTCGGCGTTAAGATCATTGTCGGGATGCTGATGATGCTTGGTGGTGGTGCTATGGTTTTGAAGGATGATGAATTTTGATGGAAATTTTAAAATGGATTGGCACTGCATGTGTCATCGTTGCCGCCACCTGTCGTGCGTTTGAATTCCACACTGTGGACCTTGTTCTCTCCATCGTCGGTGCTGCCATCTGGGGTTACGCTGCCTACAAGATGCAAGATAAACCTCTGATGGTGGTCAATGGTTTCATTACTGCTATCCTTCTGTATGGAGTTGTGAAATGAAGTTTTGGTTGCTAGTATTCCTGTTCACGCAAGAGGGCGAATTTATCGCCAAGGACGTCTATGAAACTGCCGACAAAGAGCAGTGCGAGAGTTTCGCTGGCACCTATGCCAAGTCTATCATCAACACAAAGGTTCAGGCACAGTTTCATTGCGTAAGCGATGACCACTACATGGGTCGCAAGCAGGATGAGGGCGTAGACTATGACTAAATCTAAATGGTCGCAACGTTTTCTCGATCTCGCTGAGCACGTCGCTGAGTGGTCGCACGACCCTCGCACGAAGGTCGGTGCTGTCATTGTAGATGATAAGAAGCGTGTCGTTTCTATGGGATACAATGGGTTCCCGCGAGGAGTTAAAGATTATGTCAAGCGTTATGAAGATCGCCCTACTAAACATCTGTTTGTTTGTCACGCTGAACGCAATGCTCTCGATAACGCACCACATAGTGTGGAAGGTTGCACTATGTATGTACCTCTTCTTCCTTGTAACGAGTGTGCTAAGTCGATTATTCAAAATGGTATTTCGAAAGTAATCACCTATAAACCAAATCGCGAAGGTGAAGGATTCAACTGGGACATCACTCGTGAGATGTTCCAAGAGGCAGGTGTGATGCTGTTTGAGGCAGAACGAGAGATTGATGTAAACGCTGGGCAACCGTGGTTGCGCACATATGATGGAAAGTTGGACTAATGGCAAAGTATCTTGTTGAAACAATCAGTATGTTCCGTATGCGTTATGTTATCGAGGCAGAGAATGCTGATCATGCAAAGGATGAAGTCACCATGAATGACAACGGAGAACTCCGCGAGTTTTCCCAGATGCATGTTGACGAAAATATCACCTCTGTTCGTGAGATTGATCGTGAAGAGTATCTTCGTCTGTTCAACGAGGATAATGACTATCTCCAAGAATGGGACGAAGACCACAAACTGTCATTTCTGAATGTGATTAATTATGACAAGTAGCACTTATCTTTTTATTTTCATAAATCTATTGCTATTAGTGACGATTTATAGTATATTGACTTCTAAGGTTACTGCTGAAGAGCGTGACGAAATGCTAAATGATGAGGAAATGTTTCCGTGATTGTTCCAGGTGTAAGTCCATATCGACGTCCCGTTGCTCTTGCTGGTATCAACTTCAGTGATGAACATCACCTAGTTGGTTTCACATGGCCATATATCAACTCTAAGGGTAAGCAGTATAACACCACTATGACTCCGAGTGGTTGGGTGTGTGATTGTGTGGGGTTCAATTTCCATAATAAGTGTAAGCACATTAATATGGTTCATAAGAAAGTTTCGTCATGATTATTCAGAATGCAGTAACATGTCTTGCCTGCGGTGACCTGATTGTCTCAAAGCATCGCCATGACTTTGTGACTTGCACGTGTGGTGCAGTCTCTGTAGATGGTGGGCAATCCTACCTTCGTCGTGTTGGTGATTTTGGCAATGCGGTCGATCTCTCTTGGAGTCTACCCGATGATGTTTACGAACAATGCGCAGAGGCAGCACAGAATGCAATGGATACTGGTCGAAATAAGTTTGGTATTGCCAATGCAGTGATGCGCACTCTGCGCGAACGTGGACATATCGTAGCAGAAGGCGAGCAGCGTATTCTAGCGCAGAGCAAGGATCTCGATGAAGTTATGGTCATCGAGGCAGATGGTAGTTATAATCGTTATAAAAAGGTGAATGAAGATGAGTAAGTATACTGTAGAACTTGATATCGAGCAGGTCGACCGCATTGTTGCAGACGAACTGATTCGTTGTCGTCAGGCATGGGTTAATGATCTTATGGTTGGTGGCAGTGGTGTGTTTAACTGGGATGATCAGGAGGCAGAAAATGCCGAACTTCAGAAGCATATCGATGCAGTTGATGTTTTGCTGTCGTGGTATTGCACCCCACAGCAATTGGAAGATTACGGATTGACCCGTATTAGTACTATATTTCCAGGAATTGATGTAAATGACCAAGGATGACTTAAAGGACAAGGCAATTGAAGCGATTCCATATGTTGCAGTGTTTGGCATCGCCGCACTCGCAGTCTATGGCGTCACCAAGATTGTGCAAGCAGTCAATGATATTGATTATCCTCTTGACTTCGGACATGACCACTATCTAGACACTATTGGGAAGTAAACACAGTGACATATTATCTTCGTAATGCAAACACCTTTCGGGTAACGGATGAAAACTCGATTGACATCACCACGGAACTCCCTGCTGACAACTATCTTGTCAAAGCAGATCAGTTCGGCAATCTGTTCCTAGAGACAGTTGACCGTTTTGAACCTCTGACCAAGTATTATGGCGACACTCTCCGTAATGCAGATCGAATTATGCGCACTTTCAATGATCGCAGCACATCCACTGGTGTGTTGCTGACTGGTGAGAAGGGTTCTGGTAAGACGCTGCTGGCAAAGCACCTATCTATCATGGGTTATGCTGCGGGCATGCCTACCATCCTGATCAATTCGTCATGGACTGGTGACTCGTTCAACAAGTTGATCCAGGATATCCAGCAACCATCGATTGTCATGTTTGATGAATTCGAAAAGGTTTATGACCGCGACCAGCAGGAAAAGATGCTGACTCTGCTTGATGGTGTGTATGCCAGCAAGACTCTGTTCGTGCTGACCTGTAATGACAAATGGCGTATCGACTCGCACATGCGCAATCGTCCTGGTCGTATCTTCTATTCACTTGACTTCAAGGGTCTGTCGGAAGAATTCATCCGTGACTACTGTAACGATGTTCTGAACAACAAGTCGCATATCGACCAGATTACCAAGATTGCCACGCTGTTCGGTGAATTCAACTTCGACATGCTCAAGGCGCTTGTTGAGGACATGAATCGTTACGATGAATCGCCACAGGAAGCAATGCGTCTCCTGAATGCCAAACCTGAGTATGACAATGCTGAACCCGACTATACGGTTCAACTTATCATTAATGGACAGATTGTTCCCGACAAGTATCTTAGCACAACGGAGATTGACTATAATCCTCTGACTGTAACTGAGCGATTCCATATCTACTATGGTACTGACTATGCGGATGAGGAAGATGATGAAGTACCAGACATTCTTACCGCATCTCTGAATCTTCCGTCTGCTCGTAACCGTAAACGTGTGGACAATCTGATGGCGATCTTCACTCCTGCCGATCTGGCACATGTAAATGCCAAGACTGGTTCGTTTGTCTTTACCAATGCTGCTGGCGAAAGCGTTCATCTTACTAGGAAGGTCGTTAAGACTAACATGTATTGGGGTGCGCTGTAGTGAAAGTCAATATTGGTCCATATCCTCGTTGGTTCGGTCCATACCAGATCGCAGAAAAGATTCTGTTCTGGAAGGACAAGGACGATGATGCGGTTTTCGCATTTGGCGAAAGGTTGGACAAATACACACCAATTGCCAGAATAGCACAATGGTTTTTCCATAAGAGGAAGGTCAAGATTCGCATCGACCCATATGACACATGGAGTATGGACCACACTCTTGGTCTGATCATTGTGCCAATGCTAAAGCAACTCAAAGAGACCAAGCATGGTTCTCCTTTCGTAGATGATGCAGATGTACCCGAAGAACTTCGTTCCACCTCTGCTCCAGCAAAGGAGAATGAATGGGATGTTGATGACAACCACCATAAGCGTTGGGATTGGGTCATGGATGAGATAATCTGGGCATTCGAACAGAACATTGATGATTCTTTCCCCGATCGCTTCTGGAAAGACTATGTGTATGACAGAGATGGTCACAAAAAACACGAAGAACGTATCGATAATGGCATATTGTTATTCGGAAAATATTATAGAGGACTATGGGACTAATGGCAATTTATAATGGACCTCCTACTAAAAATCTAGGAGCAACACCGTTCAAACCACTGGACTGGGATAGTATTACCATCCCAATGGATAAATTATCTGGTAGTACCATCACAGCAACCAACAAACTGGGTACGACGATTAGTCTTCCAGGTGAACTGCTCGATTTCCAGATGAAGCATGATCTTGATTATATTAAAGCATCTGGTCTTCCCGAGGAAGACCTGAATAATCTTCTGAAAAAAGAAATGGCAACGAAATTGGCACAGAAGATGATGGACGATGGTCATATCCTGTTCACCAAGCAGACAGATTTGGCAGATAATTCTATTCGCTATCGTGCATACACATGGGTAGGTAACAAAAATTTCATTGAACAACAGAGGAACCTAAAGCGATAATGACTACTCCTAAGCAAGCAAATGGTGGTGTGTTTGCACCATCTGATATTCCTGTTATCAAGCGTGCACTACATTCGTATCTACTCGATATTATGCAATCAGAGGGATATAGTGAACGAGATCCGAATCCTGATGTCAGTGTTATTGCCAATTTGTTGCATCGTCTTGGGCGTATAGACGGATAATAAATAGATGCATGAGCGATGAAAACACACCAGACTTATCACATTTGCGTTTGAGTAAAACAGAAGTTTTACAAAAAAGATTTCATATGCTACATGATATCGACGACTATGTCACAGAGATGATTCAATACTGTGACGACGAGCAGGACTTGATCGCGCTTGGATCTGTTCTAATTGTAATGTCTAAAAATATACTAACAAGTGTTGTTGGTAAAAAGTCTTGGGCAGAATCCATCAAACAATATACTGTTGATGTTACAGATGAACCCGAAGCGCAATCAAAACGTTGGTCGCAAGTACCAGTTGAAGAATATAAGGGAAAGTTTTATTAATGGCATTTGAAAGAATTGGTCCTGCCTTTATCTGGCGTGGTTATATGAAGCAAGAAGCAGAAGAGTTTATCAAAGAACAACTTGAAAAACCTCTATTCGATAGTGAAACCACTGGTGGTTATAAAAGTGGCATTTCTGAAACCAGAAACAGTCAACAGTGCTCAATCAATCCAACTAATCCATATTGCCTCAAGGTAAAGGATGCGGTAACTCGACTCAATGATGAGATGTGGAACATAAATATCTATGAGTACTGTGGGGAAAATCATTTTCTAAAATATGAATCTGGTGGTAAATTTGACCAACACCACGACATCATTTATCCCACTAATTATGTCAATTTCGTATCGAAACCAATCCGTAAGATCAGCGCAATTGTTCTACTCTCGGAACGTAGTTCCTTCGAGGGTGGAAAACTGGCAATCTGGGTGGATGAGAAGCGTGCTTCGTTCGATTATGATCAAGGCGATCTGTTAGTTTTCCCCTCATTTGTACGCCATCAAATTGATCCCATCATTGAAGGACCACGATACTCGACCGTTCACTGGTCATATGGTGGTTACTGATGTCATTTCAAATCCCAAGAGAAGCATTTGATTCGGAGCACGAATACCCCAATTGGAATCACCAGTGGGGCGGTGGGTTGTTTGATGGTATTTGGTGTCAACAGAACAAGGCATTCTACCCTACATTTCAGAAACTATTCGAGCAAGAGAACATTGCTCGAATCGTAGAGATTGGTACTGCCAGTGGTGGTTTCATCCATTCCATTCGTAATCTCACTGACGTTGAGATCATCACATATGATATTGTAGAGACACCGCATAAGTCTAGATTAGAAGCAAAGAACATCACTGTTCGAGTGATGGATGCATTTGACGATCTCGATAATATCGCAGATTACATCCAACAGGATGGACAAACGCTGGTGTTGTGTGATGGTGGGAATAAACCACTGGAATTTAATACATTGTCCCGTGTTCTAAAACCAAATGACATCATCATGGCACATGACTACGTGATTGATAACGAATACTACGATGCCTACATCAAGGACAATGTGTGGCGTTGGTGCGAGATTAAACTGAAAGATATTATTCTTGCTACTGAGAAGTATAGTCTGACACCTCTGTTGCAGGATGATTTCGATCTAGCAGTTTGGTGCTGTTGGAAGAAAACTGCCTGACATATGTTTGTCTTTGATAATGGTAGAATAAATGTGATGGCAGAAAATCGATGTGCCAACACATCGATGTATCGGTATTTTAATATTCCTATCTACTCCCAGATGATGAAACATCATAGGCATGAACTACGAAGCATCTGGAAACAAAATCCATCAGAAAAAATAGTTGTCCTGCGACATCCGTATCAACGCATCTCCTCTGCGATTGCATACCACGAGAGGCAAGCAAAACAATTCTATTACGATTTTACTTCCATGTCACCAGAAGAACAACAGAAAAATCCATTGTTCTGGGGATATAAACATCTTCCCGATATGTCTTATGAGCAATTCCGACAGGCAGATATCCAATCTCACTGCTTACCTTACCTCCATCATCTCATTGGATTCAATTTCAGGTATATAAATTTCGATAGAATTTCAGAGTACCTGCCAATTAAAGCAGGACCAATCACTGACACTGTCAATAAAGAATTCTCGGATGATTTCTTAGAATTCTTCAGAGTGGATGATCTGAAGTTTGAGGAGAGACTATATCAGGAATACCTACAACGATTCAAGGAAATTTCTCCTGATGAATGGAAATACATGAAAAGAAATGAAACATGATTATGATGAATCTTGTATTTAAAGTTGTTATGGATGCATTTATACTTGCGTTTGGTATTTCTGCTGCACATTTCCTTGTCATTGGTAGTGCAATAGGTAAAGCAGGTTTTATTGGTATTTTTCCATTTTGCTTGTTATTTGCTGTTGCCAATCTTATAATTAGTTTTATGGAAATACATAAGAGGTTGCGAGAAAATGGAAAAATTTAAAATCAACGATGACCAGTGGCAAAATGCAGGTCAGATATACGAACTGTTGGAATATAGCAGAAGGCAAGACAGCAGTGCAGTTGTCGTCAAATATTTAACAGAAGATGGAACTGAGGGCACGCAAACAGTAGCATTTCATTTCATTGAGTGGGTGGAATAAAAATCACTTGACATTTTCCCGATTTCGAGGTAGAATGAATATATTATGAGAGGATTGATATGACAACTGTTTTTAGTGATGATGAACGTATTAACATTATGTTGATCAGGGATGTGGTAAAGAGTAAGTTTCGCGAACTCTTATCCGATCTGCCTGTCGACACCTATCCATATTTCAAGGATTCCATTCTAACTGGTGGGTGTTTTGCATCATTATTCAACGGTGAACTTACAAACGACTGGGACGTGTATCTCAAGGATGTTGATACTGCTGATCGGTTCGAATCGTTTGTCATGAGCGATACTCCGACGCTGAATGCAGTCAAAGATCTAACTCCTGGATACATAGCAGAAGTAAAGGTGCGAGGCAAGTTGATTACTGCCAATGCAATAACATTCAAAAATAAACTGCAGGTTATCACTCGCACATGCAAGGCACATCGCGAGACGTTCGACTTCATCCATTGTATGCCATATTTTGACATGGCAACACAGCAGTTGTTCATCTCTCGTCGGCAGTATGATGCTATCAAGAACAAGAAAATTATTCAGAATCCGAATCACAAAGAGCAACCTTCGCTCCATAGACTAGATAAATTTTTAGAGCGTGGATGGGATATTGGGGCTTGACTTTTCCCACAAAATCAGGTAGAGTGAATATATGATGAAAAAGGAACTTGATATGTCTGATGATGCTAATTTGATTTTACAGGAACAGGTCGGTGATGAACTGTTGAAGATGCCTCTCAGCAAGTTTTTCGCTCTACTCGATGAATATGAGTTTAGCGGAAACTACGATCGGTTGTGTGGAATATTTTCTGAAATTGTTGATGTTATTGTTGAAGAACGTTCGGAGTAAAGGAATTATATTATGGCGAATCATGTTACCACTCGCGTGTTGATTGATTGTAATGAAAAGGCACAGGTTGCAGTCGACCAGTGGCGCGAAGCAATCGAGGGCATGGACAATGATGACTACAAGATGGTCTGGAAGTTGTTCGGTGTTGCTGCTGAAGAAGTCACCTACGACTGGTGGATTGAGAATGTCGGCAGCAAGTGGTGCTACTCCGACGACATCTATGATAACAACTTCACACTGGTCTCTGCGTGGGACTGGCCTGACAAGTTTGTAGCATGGATGGCAGAGCAGGTGATTGGTCTCGATGAAGATGCTACCATCACTGTTACGTATGAAGATGAGCAACCGAACTTTGTTGGGTATCATGTCTTCACCAAACTAGGTGAGCGTGGTGATTTTATCGATTACGACACACTTGTCGAGATGGTCAAAGAAGCAATTCCTGAACTGTCCCAACTTGAAGAATCCACCGATGAGTATTTTGATGTGTTGTATGACAACATCTGGGATGCTGTTTATGCATGGCAAGAGGATGGTATCGGTGCATGAGGTACGAACTCCGACGATGGACTGATGACAGCAAGACTGATTACGTTGTTCGACAGACATCAGATGATTACAAAGCAATCAATCAGCAGTTTAATCGCGCATTCTTTGCCTCTTCTGCTCCACAACTCCTCTACATCGTAGATACACAAAGTGAGACTGTATAATGACTGAGATTACCCAAGCGGATAAAATCCGTATCATCGCAGAAGACATCTATGCTGCTATGACACAGAACGAACTAGATGCATTTGTGCTGTGGCAGATCACTGCATCGCTCGAGCAGTTGCCAGAATCAGATGTCAATGGCATCTACGGTGAGATTCTTGCTGAGAATGCAACATGAGAACTAGAGAACAGGAAGCACTGGACAACCTAAAGTATCGTGAAGAGAAGTGCTGGGACATGGCAGAGGTATTCCTGATGAACCGCGATGCGCACGGTATCCATGACATGGGCGTGGAAATCCAAGCGTTGCAGCGTGCAATCGCTGAGATAAAAAAAATAATTTAGGGGCTTGACATTTTCTCATTTTTCAGGTAGAATGAAATATAAGATGAGAAAGGAAATGTTAATGTCTGATTTTACTTCGTTCGCTGATGGTTTCGCTACCGCTCGTGCTGATTTTGATGGTGGTTGGGTTGAGTCTATTGAACTTGATTTTATCGTCTCCCAGCTTCGCGTGATGGTTGGTGCTTCTGACGCCTATATCGCTGGTTATCTTTCCTATCTCTACGGTGAAAAAGCGGCTTGACTTTTTCTCCGTTTTAGAGTAGAATGATTATATTGATTGAGTGAAAAGGAATTATATTATGAATATCTCGAAGTTTGACCGCACCTCGCTGAACACCCTCCGCTCTGACCTGCAGGCAGTGCTTGATGCATATGCTGCCAACCATGGTCTTGAGTTTGATATTGGTGGCATTCGCTTCAGCGAAGCAGAAGCAACCATCAAGGTTGTGTCAAAGATTAAGGGTGCTGTGACTCGCACCGACCTGAACCTCCAGCGCATGATGCAGGCATATGGTCTGGTCGCGGAAAAGAACGGACGTAAGTTGGTTCGCTACGATGTCCGTAAACCCAAGTATCCCTTCATCTATGAAGAAAACGGCAAGCAGTTTAAGACGACTGCCGACCGTGCTAAGTATCTCTTTGCTGCGTAAGGAAGTTTGATTATGCTTGGATTGTATGTTATTGTTGCTATTGTTCTTGGTTTGTTTTGTGCGTATCGCATGGGACAGGTTGATGACTACACTCGCCGAGAGGTTGGTCCGTTATTGTTCCTTGTCCCTCCCTGTTGGCCATTGGTACTTATCCTTGCTATCGTAGCAGGTCCATTCGTTGGTATCTTTTACCTTGGGCATAGGAAGCGCGAAGCAGCACGTGCTGCAGCAAAGGACAAGCGATGACTCCTAAGTCTCTGCGAGTAGCATACCAACCACCTACCCAACTCCCGCCGATTCCCATTATCATGCACGAGAGGCAGGAATTCCGTGTGGTGGAGTATGTCAAGGATGACAAGATTGTGAAGGTTCAACTCGAGATGTGCACACACTATTTCGACCAGGACGGTGTCTTTAATCACAGCGACCCATGGCAGGAAGTTGAGCGTGTGCAGATTGACATGAGTATCTAATGGGACACTATGATGATAAACCATGGGTAGATTGGAAGACTTACCAGTGGTCACATCACATCCGAGGTAAGTCTGCAGATGTTGTCATTCTGGATGACTACGCTGAAAATCTAGGTGATGCACTGAATAACCACATGGCAGATGCATACAAGCAGTCTGCGCTGGATGAACTGTTCGGTGTGAAATAATGCTCGACCTGCGGGAACCACATGAGATTATTCGGCAGCGTCGACACCAGATGATTGTCCACTCATATCTCTACTACGTCAAGGATTCTCCCGTAATCGACGACGACAAGTGGCAGAAGTGGGCAGATGAACTGACAGACCTGCAGACCAAATATCCAGACGCATGCAAACTCGGATTCTATGACGAGGCATTCGCTGACTGGAATGGGTCTACAGGCATGCATCTGCCATTTGATGCATGGGTACAAAAAAGAGTAAAGGAGTTATATAATGTCTGAACAAGAGTGGAAGAAACTGCCGCTACCAACGGAATCACCACTGGTTCCGTATAAGCGATATCGAGGCAGCAAGGTAACATGGTCGAGTGGCAAGACTGCCTACTTCTGGGTGGAGTATCACTTTTGATTGTATGGAGCATGACATGAATGAGACGGAACGACTACTTCAGCGATACAAAGAGGCACTCGAACGTATCGAAAAGTTCGGACACTCACATGGGCATGGACACGGATACACCTGTGCCAACATTGCAGAGGAAGCACTGAAGGAATAAATATTGGAATTACAATTCCGAGGAACCCATCAGATGAAGAGTTTTCAACAGTATACAACTGAAGCAGCAGAGACCAAAAGCGTGAAGAATGATGACAAGGGTAAGATGTTCGAACTCTTACTGGCGAAGCATCTGCATCCAAACACTGCTCTGCCTGAACACCATAGAGCACAGTCTGACAATCCATTACACAGTGGTACTCCACAACAGGTACATGACAAACTGAAAGACCGTATGCCTGCTGCTGCATATGCTGAATTAGATCGTCATGCCAAGCAATCTGCCGATGAGTTTAAGAAATCATTCCCTCACAAGATTACCAATGTGCACTGGACATCCAATGCAGATAAACCTAATAAGGAAGGTGATCATGAGAAAACCACTGGTGTCAAGGATGTAAATGCAAATGCAGATCTTATTCTGTCGCATGACAAGGGATTCCACGGTATCTCTGCTAAGTATGGTGCTGGCAAACCAAATCTGAAGAATCCTGGACTTAAAGATCTAGAGCAGCATAGTGGTCTGCATGGAACTCTACTCAAGATGTTCGATGCACACAAGTCAGATATGGAAAAAATGGGATATACTGGAACGTTGAAGAATCGCCATGATCAATGGAAAGCAGACAAAGATGCCAATCCAGAAAAGCACCAATCTGCTGCAGATGCTGCCAATGCAATGCGAGCAGAATTTGCTCAGAAACATGGAAATGCATTGGCGAAGAAATCTGATGCAGAACTACGTGACTTCGTTCGACATCACGCTGCACCCAAAACACATATTCCACACACAGTGATCCATGCCAAGGTAAACAGTAAGACTGGTAATGCGAAACCAGTAATCTATGATCCACCGGAACATGTAGAGGAACATCTCTCCAAGTTTAAAAATCTAACTGCACGTCCAGGCGTTGGAACAGTTTCCTATATCTATGGAACACATCGCGAAACAGGTAAAGAAAAACCCGTAGGATCCATGACATTCAAAGGAGTCAGTGGTCCGCACAAAGGCGAAGCAGGAATGTTTAAACTATAAAAAATGAATACTGGAACAACTAATGAATATTCAACCCAAAGATCCCAGCAAGAATCATTTCTACGTATCGCTGGTGAAGAGTGGACTACGCATTGCAGCAGGTGGATTCCTACTTACTGCTAACGTATTCCTCGCTGGTGTATTACTAATCGGTGCAGAACTCCTCGGTATTGCGGAGGAGTTGGTGTAAATGAGTAAGACTGACATGATATTTCATCCCGACAGAACAACACCCAAAGACGGTCGCATCTTTGTATTCGGATCGAATCGAGGCGGCAAGCATGGTGCAGGTGCTGCACTGGAGGCAAGACTACGATTTGGTGCACTGCTAGGTCACGGTGAAGGTCTGGTAGGTAATTCATATGCAATTCCCACCAAGACTGCGAACTTCGAATGCCTATCACTGGAAGAAATCGAACAATATGTAGAGACTTTCGTCCTGTTCACGATGGAGAATCCAGACATGCAGTTCTTCGTAACACGTGTCGGATGTGGTCTAGCAGGTAACAAAGACAGTGACATTGCTCCGATGTTCAAAGGTGCAATCAACTGTTCATTCCCAGAGAACTGGAGGAGTTATCTGATATGACTGATGATGGTTACCCAACCGATGAAGAACTACGGTTAATCTCTAACTGGTCTGTGAAGGATATTCCTGGATGGTTTGCATTTGTTCAATCTCTCTGGGCATTGACTGACTGGAAAATCGAAGATGCAGTAGATGATATATCCGAACGTCCTGTAACTCGCTACACAATAAGCACTGGTGGATGGTCTGGTAATGAGGATCTGATTGGTGCAATGCAACGCAACTGGTTGCTGTGGAATCTTACATGGGTGCAGTCTCGCCGTGGTGGACAGTATATTTTTGAAGAATACCCATTGGTTTCTGCGGTGAAAACAAATGAATAATTTTCTCATTGAAAATGAACTTGGATATACGAATCACACCAATGGTAGGTATGTCACTGAGCATAATGCTACTCACATTGCAGTCCATATCGATGGTGCATTGGTAATAAAGGAATATGAGAGAGCATCATTGGAACAAGTGATACAGGACATGATGAATGAATGCTGATTATCGTAATGCACTGATAGAGAAAATCCACGAATGGACGTATGATACACTGAACGAAGATGCTAAACTGTCTGCATGGAAGGCATATGGTGATCACCGTATTCCATCTGAGAAGCAAATAGCATTAGATGAACTGTTCGGCGTAAACAAGTGAAAGTCTGGAACAGTCAAATGATTGAAGATCGTGCATTTGCTGGTGACGTGAGATTCAACGCTGATACACAAATGATGGAAATATATACTGATAAGTGGATTGTATTAAATGACAATGGTATGTATACTGCTCGAACGAAACACTACAAGATAGATAAAAAAGTAAAAGAAAAAGCATTAGATGAACTGTTTGGAGTAAAGTAAATGATAATGAATGTATTTGGTGTATTATTATTGGTATTGAATGCATATTATGTATGGAAAGACGTGAAGAATGATAGTATTACTAAGGGAACACTACTAAATGCAGCAGCAGTTGGGTGTGTATTGACTACTCTACTACATATAGTGTAAAAAAGCAATATAATTAGTGCCTAAGCATGCCATGACCCACTAGATATAGTGGGTTTTTTGCGTTGTTCTGTTCTTGAATCCAACTGCGTGTGTAGAGGGGTGTGGGAGCGTGGAGGTGCTGATCTTAGTCCTGTCTGGCACCCACACCGTCACCACGACGCCACGAAAAAAACATTGACCCACTAGATGTAGTGCCCATAGGTAGCAAAACCTCGAGTATTTGTTACTGACAGCACTAGATGTAGTGGGTCATAATTTAAGCGATGTGCAGGACGAAAAAAAGTTCTCCACGGACCATTATATGGCTTGACAATTCTCCTGTTTCGAGGTATAACTACTATGTAGCAGTATGAAATGAAAGGCTATATTATGACTTATGAATACACTTTGAATGACCTTTATGTGATGTTTCGTCAAGCAGAGACCAACAGCGAACGACTCGCATTGGTAAGGGAATGGGCAGCGATGAATCTCCCGTACCTCATCAATTGGGAGGCAGTCGAAAATAAATTAA
>Ga0222712_10004310_pt1 | contig 14971 bp, 36 predicted proteins | sample C33_657DmetaG_FD_165043 | JGI IMG/M metagenome (GOLD analysis project Ga0222712, IMG submission 165043) | Estuarine water microbial communities from San Francisco Bay, California, United States - C33_657D | ecosystem: Environmental > Aquatic > Marine > Unclassified | place: USA: California... | reverse complement strand
AAGGTTAAAACCCATCACGAAGATTATCAAGCTAAAGTAGAGGAATTAAGATTAGACAATGCTCAAGTAGATGACAAGGATTGTTTAGTGCTTAATGAGAAAGGTGAATATCGTTTCACCAAAGAAGCTATTAAGAAATTAACTGAACAAGTTAAGGAATTAAGCAACAAGGAATTTGACTTTACTCCTATTCCTGTGGTTAACCCACAAGGTTTAGAGCATTTTAGTTTCCTTGAAAGTTGGACAACAGGTATCACATTTATTAAAGAAGAAGAAGAAGAATTGTAATGACACAAGATAGTAGCAGTGCACTCATTAATACAGGGATTAGCTTAACGGCTGCATCCTTAACACTAACACAGGTTCAACCCTTTGTTACTTTATTTGCAGGGTTCACTGCTATTATCAGTGGTTTATTTGCCATTCGTTATTATTACAACGCAACTAAAAAGATTAAAAATGATGAAGTTCCTAAATAGTATTTATGGTTCTTGGGTTAAAATATTCTTATCTGCCATCCTTACAATGATAATGAGCAAGGGGGATATTTATTTAATAACATTAAAAGATTGTTTAAACGCAGGAATTATATCAATTTTGCCTATCATTATTAACTACATAAATCCAAACGATAAAAGGTATGGTAAATAAGATAATCTTAATCTTGGCATTATTTATGGTAGGGTGCAACCCAATTAAGAAGGCTGAACGCACAGTATTAAATAATCTTGAAAGTAGTGAACGAGTATTTAGGGAACTAGAAAAAACTAGACCCTGTGCTAATGACACTACCATAATGACTAAATATGACACTACCTTACTTATTGATACCATTACTAACTACCAAAGAGATACAATTACTATTAACGGCAAAGAATATATAACCATTAAAGAGGCTGCTAAAACAATAGTTAAGACTGTTAAGGTTCATCAAATTCACACAGGTTATATAGTAGATACTCGTAGGGTAGGCATATTACTTGATTCGGTGCGTTTTTACAAGGTTAATTCTCAAATTAATAAAGAGACTAGCAATAAGTGGATGTGGCGTTTTTGGGGTTTATTTGGCATTTTAATTGGATACATAATTATTAAACGATTTTTATGGTCATATCTGAACATCTTACATTAGCAGAGGCTATTCGTAGTGAATCCGCAAAGCGTAATGGCATTAGTAATATGCCATCACCTGAACACATAGCTAACCTAAAAGAACTAGCTGAAAACATATTTGAGCCAATTAGAGCCAATTTTAGGTGTCCTATTTTAATTTCAAGTGGTTATAGGTCAAAAGAATTAAATGCCAAAATAGGGGGGTCTAATACTTCGCAGCACTCATTAGGACAGGCAATAGATATAGATATGGATGGCACTAACTATGGTGTAACCAATGCAGAGATATTTCATTACATAAAAGATAAACTTCCTTTTGACCAATTAATTTGGGAATTTGGCAATGAGACAAACCCTGATTGGGTTCATTGTTCTTATTCAAATAGGCATAGAAAGGAAATTTTAATAGCATATAAAACAAATGGTTCTACACACTACAAACATTTTTAATGCTACAAACAAAACGGAGAAGGCTATACTTTGATATTGAAGTATCTGCAAACATTGGTTTATTTTGGCAGTCAGGTTTTAAATTACAAATAGGAACAGAGAACATAATTAAGGAACGAGCAGTCATTTGCATTTGCTATAAGTGGGAAGATGACAAAGATGTATACTATTTGCAATGGGATAAGAAACAGGATGATAAAAAATTACTACAGGATTTTATTGCAATTGCTAATACTGCAGATGAATTAGTAGGACACAATGGAGACAAGTTTGATTTGTCGTGGATTAGAACGAGATGTCTATTTCATAATATACAGATGTTCCCTACATACAATACAATAGATACTTTAAAAGTTGCTAGGTCTAAATTTAGATTTAATTCAAATAGGCTTGACTACATAGGTAAGTTTTTAGGGTTAGGACAAAAGAACCATACCAACTTTGACTTATGGAAGGACATAATGTTGAAGAATGATAAGACTGCAATGAATACTATGATAGATTATTGCATTCAAGATGTAGTACTATTAGAAAAGGTACACAAAGCACTAAACAATCATATACCTGCTAAAACCCATTATGGGGTAATTTTTGGACAGGATAAGGGTACTTGTCCTGAATGTGGAAGTGATGATATAATAATTAACCAACGCAGAACAACTGCAACAGGGGTTAAGAAAATTCAATACATTTGTAAAACCTGCAATAAAATGCACTCAAAAACTGATAAATAATGAGTAAACTATTATATTCAATTATAGATGATTTGCTATATAGAGAGGAGAAAGGTCGTATGGAGTATGGAACAACTATGGATAGAAAAGATTTAACTCAAGAACAATGGTTACAACACGCATACGAAGAAGCATTAGATTTAGCAATCTATTTAAAAAAAATTATAAAAACTAAAAAGGATGAAAATGCCAAAGGGATTTAACAAGTGGACAATCAGCGAACAGGAATCTTGGTTAGTAGCTAGATTGCAGGAGTACTATGCAGTAGAGAATCAAATATCAAAGATGTTAGCCAAGTTAAGAGGTGGACAAAGAATCCAAGTTAAAGAGATTGACAGACCTGATGAAGCAATGTTAAAGTCGTGAAAATAAAAATCATATATCGTAAACTAGGTAAGGAACAGGCTTATGGCATTTCATCAAGTGATGGGATTATAGAGATTGATGAAAGGCTAAAGGGTCGTAAGATGCTTGAGGTTTTAATTCACGAGCTAATGCACTTGACAAATCCTAAAGATAGTGAGCAAACTATTATTCGTAAAAGTGTAATATTAACCAAAGTTTTATGGAATGAAGGTTACCGAAAGATAGATGATACTATTGATTTACCTTTACAGGATGGTAGTATATAAAATCCATATATGTTAAAGTTTAGTTAGAATAAAATTTTTTTGTTGTATGTTGTCTAAAAGATGTATATTTGTGTTAACAAACTAAAAAATATGAAAACATTAACTATTAAAAAAGAAATACTAGGGAATATAAAAAATCCTCATTATTTTATTTTTAAAGGGCCTTTTAATTTTATAAACAAAGACTCTATTTTTATAGATTTGCTTCCTTTTGAAGATGCAGGAAAAGCAAATAAATATGCTAAAAAAAATGGATACTTTGCACAATTTGCTAATCAATTATCTTATTCTTTTTATAATAAAAAATAAAACCATGAAACAAAAATTAACAAAGGACGAATTATTAGAAATTAAAAAAACTAATAAAGCATTTGATGAAATGATTAAAAAATTTAAACACGCATTAATTAATTAAAAAAAACAAACTATGAAAAAAATTGAATTTGTACAACAAGTTAGATATAATTCTAACGACATTTGGTATTACACTGCTATTGATGAGTGTTATATTAGTGATTCGGGTAGCTTTGATAAAGAAGTTGCTTATGAAAAATTTACTACATTAGCAAATGGAGGAAGTTTAGAACCTGTTAAAACAATTTTAGAAACCAAAACTATTTAAAATGAGACATGCTTTAACCCAAGATCATAAACTAAATGAATTAGGAGTTAACTTAGATTATTGGAAATGGAAATATGAAAATTGTTACTTGTATTTTAATGCAGAATATTATGAAAAATATCAACAAGCAAGAAAAGCATTTGGAGAATATTATAGAACACATTATAATATTAAAATCCCAGAACTTAATCCACCAAAGGGTTATACAAGATTAGCAGATCTAACAGAAGTATTTGAGGAACACGGTGATTATTAATAAATAAAAAAAACAAACTATGAAATTAGTAAAAATTCAGGCAGAATTAAAAGCGCCAAAAAATCAAACAAACAACTTTGGTAAATATAAATACCGAAGTGCTGAAGACATTATTGAAGCAGTAAAACCCATATTATTTAAAAACAATTGCGCTTTGCTTATTAGTGATGAAATTATACAAGTAGCTGAAAGAATATATGTAAGGGCAACTGCTATGCTAATTGATGAAAATAACGAGGAGTTACCTATACAAGTTTACGGATGGGCAAGAGAAGAGGAAGTAAAAAAAGGAATGGACGCAGCGCAAATAACAGGTAGTGCTTCTAGCTATGCACGTAAGTATGCACTCAATGGATTATTTGCAATAGATGATACAAAAGATTCAGATGCTACTAATAATCATCAAGATGAGGTAGGAGAACAAAAAAGAATGGAATTAATTATATTGCTTGAAAATACATCTTGGGATGAAAATATGAAACAAAAAGTTGCTATTAAGATCAGTGCTTTAACAACCTTAGATCAATATGAAAAGGCCTTAAGAAGTATTAATCAAAACCAAAACAAATAACTATGGAAAACATTTGGGGTATTAAAATAAGCAGAATAGCTATACCTGATGAAAAGCTAACACAGAATGAATGGTTTAAACAATTAAAAGTATCTACTAGATACAGTAATAAAGAACCAATTGAAAATGCAATTTCTTTAAACAAACAATACAATTTTTCTAAAATTAAAAACCGACAAAATGAGTCAACAAACCATGGTGCTTAACCACCTTAAAAGTCAACCGCTAACACCATTAGTAGCATTAAAAAAGTATGGTACATTAAGATTAGCTGCATTAATTTTTAACCTTCGCGATGAAGGACATAACATTAAAACAGATATAGTTAATGTAGGAACAAAACGCAATACAAGATATGTTGCACAATATTCACTATTAAAAAATAAAAACTAATGGAAGAGCAAGTAAAAAAGAAGTATGGTGCTTGGAAAAAACAAACACAAAAAGGGGAGGTAATTAATTTTGCAATTGAAGGTCAAAAGTACACTATGTGGGTAAACACCTATAAGAAAAAAGATAGTGAGCCAGACTACCAAATTTATGAAAATAATTATGTTAAACCGGATGAAGTAAAACCTATTATAAACGACGACTTAGAATTTTAAAATGGAACAATTACACAAAGATCTAATACAGTGTTATAAAAATCAATTGCACGGGATGAGAGTTTTTCATAAAACATTATCCCAAATTGGTATAATACAAAACGATTTAATAATAGAAAAGGGATCTACAACTATTATGGCACCCAAATTAGTAGAGTTGGTTTCTGATGTATTTGATGAGGATATTTCAGTTAAATCTAGAAGGTCCGCAGTTGTTTTTGCAAGAAAGGCTGCAACTTATATTTTAAAAAAATATACTCATTTATCATTAAAGGAAATTGCTCCTTATGTAGGAGTTAACGATCATACCACAGTTTTATATAATATTAAAACAGCAATAAATCTAATGGAAACAGAAGATTGGTATAGATTAAAAATGGAGGAGATTGAAAAGAGTATTCAGGAATATAATATATTTGTAACAAAAAACTAATAATGGCAAAAGATCCTGCAGTACTTTTTTACACCTCTGATTTTCTAAGCGGTACATATACTTTAACAGATGAACAAGTTGGTAAATATATAAGACTTTTATGTTTACAACACCAAAAAGGTAAGTTAACTGATAAAGATATGTATCGCGTATGTGGAACATATGATTCTGAAATTTTTTGTAAGTTTATAAAAGAAGATGATTTTTATTATAATAAAAAAATGTATGACGAAACTAACCGTAGAAAAAGTTATACAGAAAGTAGACGAAATAATAGGAATTCAGTTAAAAATATAAAAAATGAGGAATCATATGATCCGTCATATGATGAATCATATGTTAAACATATGGAAACTGAAACTGTAACTATAAATGGTAATGATTTATTTATTAATAATATATTAGAGTATCGTGAATTGCTTGGCGATTCTTACAATGAATTTATTGAATATTGGTGTGAACCAAATAAAAAAGGTAAATTGCGGTATGAATTAGAAAAGTTTTTTGATGTAAAACGTAGAGTTAATACTTGGATTAAAAACAAATTAAGATATGGAAATACAAAAACATTTAGCGCAACCGCTTCAAGTCAGCAACGAATGGCAACCCTTAAAGAGTGGGTACATAGTTGATAATGAAATACTTAAATCATTTAACGGGGATAAACTTAATATAGTTTCACCTATAACACTAAGGGAAAACTTAGCTTATATATTTACTTTGTTAGGATTTAAAAACTATCCGGATAAAGAGGAAATGACTATCATAGAAGATTTTATACGAACAAGCTATCCATTATATACTATTCAAGAATTTAGAATAGCTTTTAAGATGGCAGTGCAGGGTAAGTTAGATTGCAGTACAGAACATTATGAAAAGTTTAGTCCTAAGTTTATTGGTCAAATAATGTTAGCATATACTAAAAAAGCAAATGAAGTAAGAAAAATAGCAAAACCTATTACAAATGAAATAGAACCACCTAAACTTACAGATCAAGATATTGTATTGTTTACACAGAAAGAGTGGTTAGAATCGCCTAAAAACGACTTTAACAGAGTGTTTAATGCGGAAAGGGTATTCGACATTTTACTAAAACAAGGAAAGTTAAAATTTGAACCAGAACAAATGATCCAAATAATTAGAATAGTTAAGGAAGATAACGCACAACGATTACAAAAAATGTATGGCACTGATGCAAAGGAATTTAATAAAAGGATTAAAGACGAAAACTTTATTGACACACAATGTAAAAAACTAGCACTTGTCCAATACTTTGAAAACCTACCAAGTTAGGTACACACATTACGGGGTTGTAAAATGGTGCTATACATCAAATCTAAAAGATTGCTATTTATCTTTAAAAGATTTAGAAACTAATACTAACCGACTTTTATTTACCAAAGAATTTTACGATAAATTATGGATATTTCAGCAAACGAACTTACCAAATGGGCAAAATTAAATCTAGGTTACATTGGTTTTAGACTTAACAGAGTTAATAATATTCCATACGGAAAGCGTAAAGGAACAGTAGAAAAGGGATGGTCTGACATACAAGGTTACTCACCAAATGGAACTTATGTAGCGATTGAGGTAAAAAAACTAGGGGATAAACTAAGCAAGGAACAAAAAGAAAGATTGGAAGATATACATAAATGTGGTGGAATTGTATACATTTGTACTGAAGTAGATAACAAAGCTGCTTTAGTGGAATGGACAAAAATAAAATTATAGAGCAATTTTGGTTAAACGAAGAGGTAAATCAAGCATTTGCGAAAATGCAACCCGAGGAATTGCAGTATGATTTAAAGGTAGAAGTTTTTTTAGTTTTATTAGAAATGGACGAGTCTAAATTATTTGGTTTATATGAAAGGGGTGAAATTAGATTCTATATAGTACGTACTATGTTAAATATGATTAAGTCAGGTAGAAGTGGATTTTGGAAAAAATATAGAAATTTTTCTGAATATGTAGAAAAAGACATGGCTGATAATAAACAAGAAAGTGTAATTGATATAATGGAGCAAGGTATAGAAAAACTACATTGGTACCAAAAAGAGATATTAAATTTATATACCTTTAACTTTAATAAAAATGCAAAAGAGTTAAGTAGACAAACAGGAATACCATATATGTCAATTATAAGGACTTTAAAACAAACCAAAAACGAACTAAAAAAACATATTCGGAAATGATTCAAATAATTATAACAAGTGTCTGTGCATCATTATTTTTTATTACTATCCACAACCTTCATCGTAAATGGGGAATCAACTTCAAACCTTTCAGTTGCGGAAGTTGTTTGGCTGCGTGGGTTGGGGTCGTATTATATTTCTCACCTAAATTAGTTTTGGATTTAGCGAGTGTATTGTTTATATCCGGATTTTTAGGTGCTATTACTGAAACATTAATCTATAAAATATGGAACTAGAACACAGAGAATTTTTAAAAGAACACTATAATAATTATGAAACTGCTTTAAGTGGTTATGTAAGAAACCTAGATTTGCCTGTACTTAAAATGTATGAGCATATTTATAAAACATATATTAACCCTACTTTTATACTTACCATTTGGTGCGGTGATTGTAGAATGGAAATGATTTTAAGATTATATAGATATTATGAAAGTTTACCAATAGAAAACAAATCTATAGAAGTAATTGAACCAGAACAAGTTATAATTAAAAAAACTAGAAAGAAAAAAAATGGCTAACAAAATACATCCAACAGCAATTATAGGTCATAATGTTATATTAGGCGATAATAATTATATAGGAGCCTATTGTATTATTGGTGATACTGCTGAACATAAACAATATTGGAATACAAAACCAAATAAAGTTATTATTGGAAGTAACAATATAATTACAGGATTAGTTACAATAGATGCAGGTACAGAACAAGCTACATATATTGGTGATAATTGTTTCATTATGAAACACGCACATATAGGACACGATTGCACAATAAATAATAATGTTACAATTAGTTGCGGTGCTAAAATTGGCGGGCATTCTGTAATAGGTGAAAAATCTAATATAGGATTAAATGCAGTATTGCATCAATTTAGCAAAGTACAAGTAGGTTGTATGATTGGGGCAAGTGCATTTTTTAAAGGAGGATCAGAACCATATACAAAATATGCAGGTGTACCTGCTAAATCATTAGGACAAAATATAATTAAATGAACGCAGTAATATTTTTAAACTATCAAAACAATAGCGTTAAAACATTAGGTATTAATTTATCTAATGCAGGAACAGATATTGAACAAGTTGTAATAGTAAAAGAAAAAGGTATAGCTAATGCTATTAATGTAGGTTTAAATAAAATAGACTTTAGCCATATTCAATATGTTACTTTGTTATCTAATGATATATTAGAACCCGATAATTGGTTAAAGGTTAGGAATGAATTTATGCAAGATAAAATGATAGGAATTTGTGCTATTCCTTTAGTAAATGGATTTGATGACACAACAGATATAATAGGGAACTTCACAATAAGTAAAGAAGTAATTAAAAATGTAGGCGCGTTCAATACTGCACTTGACCCATACGGAGCAATTGACCTAGATTATTGTACACGAGTTAGAGCAGCAGGATTATATACTAAATATATTCGTACAGGTTATGCTACACACATAGAACAGAATGGAATAGATGCTTATGGTTATAACAAGAATGAATTAGTTAAAAGCACTTGGGGATTACATACTAGTAATGTAGCAAATTATTCAAATGGCAGCAAATCTTATTACCTTCCTTTATGAGAATCCTAGCAATAACAAGTAAGTTTAGCGGTGTAGGTTATCATAGAATAATGATGCCATTAGTTAATATGCAGAAAGATTATTGTATGATTACAGATACAATTAATGAAGCAGTATTTGATAACAATTATGACATAGTAATATTTAATAGATTTTTAGCACATACTGAAATAAGTATGCTTGAGGATATGCGTAATAAATACAACTTTAAGTTAGTAGTTGATAATGATGACTATTGGATATTACCACCTTCACATATTTTATCTGATAGATATAGAGATAGTGATGTTACACAAAGGATAACAGATTTTATTAGAATTGCAGACCTTTGCACCTGTACACACGAAAGGTTAGCAGAAGAAATAGCAGTATATAATCCTAATGTAGAAATACTTCCTAATGCTATACCTTATGGCAAAGAGCAGTTTCAAGATAATAAGATAGAATCAGATATGGTTAGATTGTTTTGGTCAGGTTCCGGTACACACGTTCCTGATATAGATATATTACGACAACCAATAAAAAAAATAAATTTCCCCGTTCGTACAGTTATTGCAGGATATAATTTAGGCGAAAAACATTTATGGGATAGAATGATAGGGGTATTTACAAATGGATTAAAATTAAATCCGACCATCTATGACTATGCAGAAATAACAAAATATATGGGTGCTTATGCTGATTCAGATATAAGTTTAATTCCTTTAGTAGAAAATAAATTTGGTTCAATGAAATCTAATTTAAAGGTATTAGAAACGGCTGCAAAAAAAAACCCTGCCATAGTTAGCAATGTGCATCCTTATAAAAATATGCCTGTTTGCTATGTTAATAAACAAACTGATTGGTATAAATGGATTAAGCTATTGACCTTTGATGAAGCAGCTAGGATAGAATACGGACGAAATCTATTCGAGTTCTGCGATAGGGAGTTTAACTTTGAGGCAATAAATAATAAAAGATTTGCTATTTATAATAAACTAATTGGCAATGAGAAACCACACTAAAGTATATTTAAATCATTTTGCTTACACCGGGGATGATTTTATACCTTGTGAAGTTTGTGGTACAAAAGCAGTTGACATTCATCATATTGAAGCAAGAGGTATGGGCGGAACAAAACAATTAGATATAATAGAAAACTTAATGGCACTGTGTAGAGAACATCATTTACAATACGGGGATAAAAAACAACATATGGAATTTTTAAAACAAAAACATAAAGAAAAACTAGGATGATTATAATACCTGCACAAATAGAAAACTTAACATCCAGAAAGGATAAAACAATTAAAGTAACATTTGGAACACAAGAAATGTCACCTAATGATGCAGCACAAGTATTTCAACTTAACCAAAGATTTTGTTATATAGCAATAAAGGAAGAGTCCTTTCAACAAGAGGAATTAGATAATATTGATAGTATTAAAACAGATTTGGAATCTAATAAAACGCCATCGCAAAGATTAAGGGGTATTTTATATATAAATTACCAACAAGACGCAGAAGGTTTTAAAGACTTTATGACTTATTATATTTCTAAAATGGAAAAACTATGCGAGCATTTTAAATCAAAAATAGATAAATAATATGTCACAATTTCCTTATAAAGAAGCGCAATGGCAAAAAGGGGTTTCGGGTAACCCTAATGGAAGACCTAAAAAAATGGTAAGTTTGTTAGTAGATCATGGTTATAAATTATCAGAGATTAATGACACCATGCAAAATTTAATGGCAATGACAGAAGACCAATTAAAGTCTATTCAGGATGATACATTAGCAACTGCATTGGAAAGAACTATATCTAAAGCTATTATAAACTCAATGAATAAAGGAAGTTTATACTCAATAGAAACTTTATTAACAAGAGTGTATGGTAAACCAAAAGAGCAAATGGATATTAAATCTGATAATAAAATTGAGGTTATCTTTGTAGATGGAAAAACAATTCTTTAATGCAAATCTTTCTACCAAATCCGCACGCTAACCAACAAAAAATATTAGAATGTGATAAACGTTTTAGAGTTGTTATGTGTGGTCGTAGGTTTGGTAAATCAGAACTATCCCAAATACTTTCTGTTACTTATGCAGTAAAAGGTTACTCTGTTGCTTATATTACACCTACATACGGATTGGCTAAGGTTTTCTTTGGCAAACTAACAGAGTCTTTAGAATTACCTAAAAACAAATCTGATTTAAAAATAGACTTTCCAAACGGTGGACAGATAGAATTTTTTACAGGAGAGCGATTAGACAATTTAAGAGGGCGTAAGTTTCACTTAGTTATAATAGACGAGGCATCTTATATACCAGATCTAGAAGCAGGATGGCAAAATAGTATAAGACCGACCTTAACAGATTATAAAGGCAAAGCTATCTTTTTATCAACGCCACGTGGTAAAAACTATTTTTATAGTTTGTTCATGAAACAGGGCGAAAACGATTGGGCATCTTTTAAATTTAGTAGTTATGATAATCCTTTTATTGACAAAGGTGAAATAGATGAAGCACGTATGCAATTGCCGGAGGTTGTATTTGAACAGGAATACATGGCAAACCCAAGTGAAAACAGTGCAAATCCATTTGGCAATAAGTTTATACAAAATTGTATTAGGCCCATCAGCTCCAAACCGATAGTTAGCTTTGGAATAGATTTAGCAAAGTCCTACGATCATACAGTAATAATAGGATTGGATAACAGCGGTAATGTTGCTTATTTTGACCGCTACCAGATGGATTGGTATAACACCAGGGAAAATATAAAAAGGCTACCTATGTGTCCTATTTTAATAGATAGCACAGGTGTAGGCGATCCTATACTAGAAGATTTAAAAAGGGATGGTATTAATATAGAAGGTTTAAAGTTTACAAGTTCCAGTAAACAGCAACTAATGGAAGGCTTATCTAATGCAATACAACAAGGTAAGATCGGTTTTCCCGATGGGGTTATAGTTGACGAGTTACAAATCTTTGAATATCAGTTTACTGCAAACGGGGTTAAGTATTCTGCACCAAGCGGCTTTCATGATGACTGTGTAATGGCATTAGCTTTGGCTTGGAACAATTTTAATTTAAAAAGAGGTACAGGGCGTTATTCATTAATTTAACGTTTCTTTAAGGAATATTATCTATGTTGTGATGTTTATATGTATATAAGTTGTATATTTGTGTATACAAAAACAAACAAACTATGGAACAATTTATCTACAACGACGGAGGTCGTTACCAAGCAGGTTACAAAGGAACAACAGGTGATTGTGTATGCAGAGCAATTTGTATAGCAACAGGTAAACCTTATCAAGAAGTTTATGAAGTACTTGCTAATGGCAATGCTACACAACGCAAAGGCAAAAGAGAAGGAAGTAAAGCAGGTAAAAAAACTGCAGCACAAGGCATTAACACAAAACGCGATTGGTTCAAAAAGTACATGCATTCATTAGGATTTAATTGGACACCAACAATGTTAATTGGTAGCGGATGTAAGGTACATTTAAAAGCGGATGAATTACCAAAAGGTATTATTATTTGCGCAGTTAGTAAACATTGGGTAACACTTATTGATGGTATCATTAATGATACATACGATTGTTCAAGAGAAGGTACAAGATGTGTATATGGATATTACTCTAAATAAATAAATATATGAAACAAAAACAATACAAAACAGAAGCAATAATAATTTTAGTAGTAGCTTTTTTAATAACAGCATACTTACAAAATATTTAAACATACTATCCCTGCTAATTAAATTAATAATCGTTAGTGGGTTATCCCGATAGGGGCAGGGATATTTTAAAACAAAAACAAATGCCAGATATAACAATGTGTAAAGGACAAGTAGATAATATTATTTGTCCTTATAAAGATAACTGTTACAGATACAATGCAAAACCAGATATATACCAAAGTTATTTTGTAGGTCTACCATTAGAAAATAATAAATGCGATTTCTATTGGGGTGATAATGGTAAAGATATTTGGAATCAATTGGAGGAAATAATTAAAATAAATAACAAATGAAGCCATACGAATTAAAACAAAGTTTATTAGACAGGATGGAAATAGAAACACTACTTGAACGCATTAAAAAACTAGAAATAGAACTATCAATAAAAGACTTGCAATTTCTTGAAAAAGAAAAAGAGCTGATAATAAATACTTATTGGGCAGGATATAATCAAGGTATATATAGTAGTGATAAAACTGCACAAGAATATTATAATGAAACATTTTTAAATAAATAATATATGAAAACAATAATTGGGATTGCAATAGAACTAACAAGATTAATATTAGGTACATTATTAGGTATTGTATTACTAATAATAGTTGTATCTTTATGTAAATTTAAAGAACTAACAAAATGAATATATTAGAAAAAGCAAATGAAATAGTAAACAAACGATCTGAAGAGAAAGAACGTGAGTATGGTCCGTTTAGTTTATGTAATAAAAAAGCTGCTATAATTGCATCTGTACTTTCTAATAAGGAAATTACAACACTTGATATTTATAACTTTCAAATTGCATTAAAGTTAGCTAGAGAAAGTCATTCTCATAAACAAGATAACTTATTAGATGTTGCAGCTTACATAGGTGCATTAAACAACTATCAAGAGAATATAAAATTTGATAATGATATAACAATTAATAATGAATAAGAAGTTAAAACAAATTATAAAACAATTTTTAATATACAATACTGTTTCAAGTAATACAGAATGGCAATCTATTAAAATAAATGAAAACAATCCGATGGTTTCATTAAATAATATATTTTTTACTATTGACAACATACAAGATCTAAATCAAGATATGCCTTGGTCCGAGGATCATTTTAAAGAAAGAATTAATGGTCAACCAATTAATCCCGGTAATGAATATAGGAATTGGCCATATTATAAATCATTAGATAATGATGATCTATTTAGATCTGGTGGTAAGTTTAGTCATAACTATATGGAAAGGTATTGGTGTAAAGGCTTTAAAGGCATTAGGTTTGACTACGGTGATTTGAATGATATAATAGAAAGACTTAAAGGAAATACATATACAAGACAAGCATTCTTATCTGTTTGGCATCCGGAAGATCAATCTAATCATGGCGAACGTGTTCCATGTACAATTGGTTATTGGTTTAATCGTGTAAATGATAAATTAGAAGTTACTTATTTAATTAGATCTTGCGATATAGTTAGGCATTTTAAAAATGATTTATATATGACGTATCGTTTATTAGAACATGTAGCAACACAAATTGGATTACAACCTGGCAATATGAATGTATGGATTGGCAACTTACATTGTTTTAAATCAGATTTATATACGCTAAACAAAATGATAAAATAATGTGTGGATTTACAATAACAAAAGAAACTATACCAAATCTAATTAAACACAGAGGAAGTGAAGAGGTTAAAGAACTATATAACAATTGGAATGTTTGTTTTAATTCATTGCCATTAAGTTCTAATAACCAAGGCATTAAACAACCATTAGTATTTTCTAATTGTATATTAGTATTTAATGGTGAGATCTTTAATTATAAAGAACTTAATCCAAGAGCAAAATCAGATCTACATTATTTGCAAGATATTTTTAAATCGTTTAATCAAGATATAATAAAACTATATACTGAATCTATTAAGTGGGATGGCTTCTGGGCAATCTCTATTATATATAAAAATAGTTCTATATATTCCTTTACAGATCCATTGGGTAAAAAGCAATTGTATTATAGTTCAAAAGGTATATCCTCTGAAATAAAACCTTTAATTGATTCTGA
>Ga0222712_10004309_pt1 | contig 14972 bp, 16 predicted proteins | sample C33_657DmetaG_FD_165043 | JGI IMG/M metagenome (GOLD analysis project Ga0222712, IMG submission 165043) | Estuarine water microbial communities from San Francisco Bay, California, United States - C33_657D | ecosystem: Environmental > Aquatic > Marine > Unclassified | place: USA: California... | reverse complement strand
TTTTGTTTTCAGAATTAACCCCCCCCCCCCCCCCCGAATTCTACACAAAATTAAAGGAGCTTGATCAGCTATAAACACTCAATACACATGTTGAATTCTACTAATTAAAAAACTGATAAAGATCATGTGAAAAAAATAAATGCTACACTAAATTTATTGTACTACTAATCAGATACAAAAGACCCCGATTTAATTTCTATTAAGACGGGGTCGATTTTTTAGTATTATGTAACAAGACGAATTTCTATTTCCTACTCCAGATTTCATAAATCGCATCACCCTTTGAACTGCTTCCGCTGTGATGCCAATTGCCGTCTTTTATTTCAGCATTAAAACTCAGTGAACTGCCAACTCTTGTAGCATCACGAGAAAAGAATTCGATATGCTCTGTATACTTTCCGGATTCAAATGTATAACGACCGCCTCCAGTTCCAAAAAACTCTCCCGTTTCTGTGTTGATAGCCGTCCATTGAAACCTCGTACCAGAAAGTACTTTAATAGTTTTTCTAGCACCCGGATTCATCGCTACCAATTTCCCATCTTGCATACGACCCGTTATGCGCCAGTTTCCAGCCAGCCCGGTTTTACCATCGTCGATCCTAGTCCACTCATTGGAATTACCATCTATCGCAAACATTAATTTTTTGTTGTTAATTACATAATCATAAGAGTATGGCAATTTCACTTCATCCTTATTGGTGGTATTGAATTCAATTACTCCAGAAATTTTTTTTGCATCGATTTGCGCGGCACCTCCTCTTGTTTGAAAGAATTTCTTCTCCTCCAAATCAAAAGTTGTAATCACCATGTAACGATCGACAATGGTTAAATATTGAACAGCAGTATCCAATTTTCGCATCCATGCACCTGAAAGCTCTTGTGCATCTATGGCTGTGTAGAAGAATAATGAGAGAAAAAACAATACGCTGTATTTCATAAAAGTGAATTTTAAAGACCATTCACGATGATCATAAAAGGTATCTAGTTGAGCGCCTGTAAAATTTCCTCAATAATGTCATCTGGATGCTCCAGCCCAACAGATAAACGAATCAAACCTGGTGTGATGCCTACGGTCTGTCTTTCTTCTTCTGTCAACTTTGAATGCGTTGTACTTGCAGGATGCGAAGCGATGGTTCTGCTGTCGCCCAAATTATTGGTCATCGACAACCATTTCAAACTGTTCAAAAATTTTCTACCCCCATCCAAGCCTGCTTTCAATTCAAAAGTGAGGATACCACCGCCATTGCTCATCTGCTGCTTTGCAACGTCGTATCGAGGATGACTTTCTAAAAAAGGATATTTCACCCAACTCAATGCAGGATGACCTTCCAATGCTTTTGCTATGTGTAAGGCATTCGCTGCATGCTTTTCCATGCGCACATACAAAGTTTCTAAACTCTTTGAAAGAACCCATGCGTTAAAAGGACTCATCGAAGGACCCGTATTGCGGATAAATAGATACATCTGGTTGATAAGCTCTTTTTTACCAACCACTACTCCACCCAACACCCTTCCTTGTCCGTCCATAAACTTCGTTGCAGAATGTAAAACAAGATCTGCTCCGAATTGAATTGGCTGCTGCACAGCAGGGGTAGCAAAACAGTTGTCTACTATAAAAAGTATGTTGTGTTTTTTGCAAACATCTGCTACAAACTTTAGATCTATGATATCCAAACCAGGATTGGAAGGAGTCTCTACGTATAAAAGTTTTGTATTCGTTTTTATCAACCCCTCGATTGTTTCGGGCTTGTTCATATCGAAATAACTGTACTCAATTCCCCATTTCGGCAAATACTTAGTTAGAATGGCATGTGTTGAACCAAATACTGCCGACGCGGAAAGGATATGATCACCTGCCGACAAAAATGTCATGAACGATGAAAAAACAGCAGCCATCCCTGTTGCAGTAGCAATACCTTCTTCGGCACCTTCCATCAGACAAACCTTTTTTACAAATTCATCTACACTAGGATTGGAAAAACGCGAATAGATATTTACATCCAGTGTGTCGTCAGCAAATGCAGCTGCCATGTCTTCTGCTGAATCGTACACGAAACTGCTGGTAAGAAACAAAGGTGTCGAATGTTCTTTCTCTCCTGTTCTTTCGGTTTGTGTTCTTATGGCTAATGTCTCTGGCCTCATAATTATAATTTATATAAATCAGTCTACCTTTTCACCGTTTAGAAAAATTGAATAGGTTATTACAGCGCCTGCCACTCTGAGTGTTTCCGCAACCGAGCAATATTTTTCAATGGATAAATCAACGGCTCGTTTTGCTTTTGCAGATTCTATATCCCCCTTTAAATGAAAAATAACTTCAATTTCTTTCCACAACGAGGGTTCTTTGCCTTCCTCTCGTTTACCATCCACTTCAATTTGCAAATCTGTCAACTCCTGGCGTTGCTTCTTTAAAATACTTACTACATCCACTGAACTACATCCACACAATGCTGCCAACATTGTTTGCATGGGTCTAAACCCCGACCCTAATCCACCCTGAGAAGCTGGAATATCCATTCGCATCAGATGACCATCTGCATCCTGAATATCCATTCCAAAATCCTTCTCGGCTAAACGAGCTGTAATCAATGCCATAACTGAAATTATGAGTGCAAATATACGTTTTACTAGGCTAGAAGACGATGAACACATTGCTCAAGACTTGGCTTCCATGAAGGGGGCTCATATCCAAAGACCGACTTGATTTTTGTTTTATCCAACAGGCTAAATGCAGGACGTTTAGCAGGGGTTGGATACGCAGATGTGGGGATAGGATGAACAATGCAATTACTTTGTATAAGTTTCTTTATCTCCACTGCAAAGTCATACCAACTGATTTCACCGAGATTTGAAAAATGATAAATTCCTTGCTTCCACTCAGGAAATTCAATGACTCGCATAATGAAGAGTGCCAGATCTGCTGCCCAAGTGGGACTTCCAATTTGATCGCTCACTACTGAAATTTCACTGCGTTCTTTCATCAAACGGATCATGGTTTTTACAAAATTATTCCCGTAAAAAGAATACACCCAAGAGGTTCGAATGATGATAGAATCTGGATTCTGTGTGATGGCCTCTTTCTCACCGGCCAATTTAGATTTTCCGTATACGGAAACCGGACCGGTAGCATCAGACTCTTTGTAAGGAACAGGTGAATCACCCGCAAAAACATAATCGGTTGAAATATGAATGAACTTGCAATCATGTATTTTGGAAACAGCTGCTAAAATGCCGACTGATTCTGAATTAACAATATATGCCAACTCTGCTTCCTGTTCTGCTTTATCTACCGCTGTATACGCAGCGCAGTTGATACAATAATCGGGCTTGAATCCATCAAACGTATTTCTCACCAATTCGTAATGATGAATAGGTAAATCTTCGCGCGATAAAAAAAGAAAATCCACTTCAGGAAACGAAGAGGCAATATCCCGCAACTCCTTGCCCAATTGTCCGTTTGCACCTGTTACGAGAATTCTTTTCATGGATGATTTATTCGTAGTAAGATGCGTCCTTGAAGGAAGGCAACACCAAATCTTTCTCTGAGACCAATTGTTTATCTACGGGTATTTTCCAATCGATGTTCAATGATGGATCATTATAAAGAATCCCTACTTCCGATTCTTTATGATAGAAGTCATCAATTTTATACATCACATCAGCAGTTTCACTCAACACTGAAAATCCGTGAACAAATCCTTTTGGAATGAACAATTGTTTTTTATTTTCTGCAGATAAAACAATCGAAAATACCTTCCCGAATGTTTTTTCATTTTTTCGCATGTCAACCACCACATCGAGTATCTCGCCTTGGAGAACTCTTATCAACTTGGTTTGAGCATGTGGAGCTTTCTGCATGTGCAATCCTCTTACCACACCATATGTGGAATGCGACTGATTGTCTTGTACCCACGTAAAGTCCATTCCATGTTTGTTCTTAAAAACCGAGTCGTTGTAACTTTCAAAGAAGTAGCCTCTTTCGTCGTTAAACACTCGTGGAGTAATGACGTACAAACCAGCGAAATCTGTTGCTTCAATCTGCATAATTATCTGCTTACGTATTGATCTTTATAATATTCTTTGTAGGCTCCTGAAGTTACGTTCTCAATCCATTCACCATTTGCCAGGTACCAATCAATGGTCTTTTCCATACCCTCTTCAAATTGAAGGGACGGTTTCCAACCCAAGTCCTTGTTGAGTTTGGTCGCATCAATAGCATAGCGTTTGTCGTGACCGGCTCTATCCTTTACGAACGTAATCAACTTCGCACTTTCCCCTTCTGGACGATTGAGCTTCTTGTCCATGATGGTACACAACAAATGAACTATATCAATATTCTTCCATTCGTTGAATCCACCAATATTATATGTTTCACCTAATTTTCCTTGATGGAAAATTACATCAATCGCTCTTGCATGATCTTCCACCCATAACCAATCGCGCACATTATCACCTTTCCCATAAACAGGAAGCGGTTTTGAGTGAATGATATTATTGATCATCAATGGGAGCAATTTCTCGGGAAATTGATAGGATCCGTAGTTGTTTGAACAGTTGGAGATCACCACAGGCAGTCCATAGGTATCAAAATAAGCTTTCACTAAATGATCGGAGGATGCTTTGGAAGCAGAGTAAGGTGAATGAGGATCATAGGGTGTTTGCTCGGTGAAGAAGCCTGATTCACCCAATGAACCGTATACTTCATCGGTTGATACGTGATAAAAAAGTTTATTGGAGAAATCCTTCCAGTATTTTCTTGCAGCATTCAATAACACAGCAGTGCCAAGAATATTCGTTTTTACAAAAGAAAGCGGATCCATGATAGAGCGATCCACATGACTTTCTGCCGCAAGGTGGATAACCGCATCAAATGATTCCTTTTCAAACAATTGATCGATGAATTGTTCGTCTGTAATATCTCCTTTTACGAAACGGTAGTTCGGAGCATCTTGCACATCTTTCAGATTCTCGAGATTACCTGCATACGTCAAAGCATCGAGGTTTACGATCTGTGCGTCAGCATATTTGTTGACGAAAAGTCGAACTACATGGGAACCAATGAATCCTGCACCACCTGTTATGAGTATTTTTTTCATACGTTTTTAGCTTTTTTAATTTACTGGCGATCTTCCTATACTCTCGTAGTGAAAACCCAATTGGGTCATTGCACTATTTTCAAAAAGATTTCTACCATCAAAAATTACTTTACTCTTCAAGCGATTTTGAATTTTTTGAAAATCAGGCGCCCTGAACTCATTCCATTCTGTTGCAATGATCAGCGCATCTGCATTATGCAATGCTTCGTACTGACTTTCGGCAAAAGCAATTTTGCTTCCGTAATAATTTTTAGCATTGGGCATTGCCTCTGGATCAAATGCACATATTGATGCACCCGCTTCTAATAACGCATCGATCATATAAAGAGACGGTGCTTCTCGAATATCATCGGTATTGGGCTTGAAGGAAAGTCCCCACAAAGCAAAATGCTTTCCAGCTAAACCCTCGTTAAAATATTTTTTCATTTTGGCTACCAAATGCAGTCGCTGAACCTGATTCACTTTCATAACTGCATTTAGAATTTTAAAGTTGTAATCGTACTCGCTGGCGCTCGTCACCAAAGCGTAAATATCTTTTGGAAAGCAGCTTCCGCCAATTCCAATTCCAGGAAATAAAAATTTTTTACCAATTCTTTCGTCCGTTCCAATACCCAATCTTACCATATCAACATCGGCACCCATTCTTTCACAGAGCTGGGCAATTTCGTTCATGAAGGTTATTTTGGTAGCTAGAAAGGAATTGGCTGCATACTTAGTCAGTTCAGCAGAACGTAGATCCATGTATATAATTGGATTCCCTGATCGCAAAAAAGGAGCATAAAGTTCACTCATTATTTTTTTTGCCCTTTCATTTTCCACTCCAATAACAATACGATCGGGTTTCATGAAATCATCTACTGCAACTCCTTCGCGGAGAAATTCAGGATTGGAAACAACATCAAAATCAACGCTGCAATTTCTTGATATAGCCTCTCTTACTTTGTCCGCTGTGCCAACAGGAACAGTGCTCTTATCAACAACGACTGCATAATCTTGCATAATCTTTCCAAGATCATCTGCCACTCCTAAAATGTACTTCAAATCAGCGGAGCCATTTTCGCCGGGTGGGGTTGGCAATGCAAGAAAAATAATTTTAGCTCCCTTTATTCCCTCCTCAAGTGAAGTAGTGAATTTTAATCGCTCTTCTTTTAGGTTACGTAAAAAAATTTCATCGAGCCCTGGTTCATAAATGGTGATTTCACCTGCACGTAGCTTATCAACTTTTTGCTGATCAATGTCAACACAGGTTACGTCATTACCCGTTTCGGCGAAACATGTTCCCGTAACGAGTCCTACATAACCAGTTCCAACAACCGCTATTTTCATGAAGTTAGTTTATGTGTAAGATAATTTACTTTTTCAATGATATAGTCCTGTTGACCTTTATCCAATTCCGTGTGAATTGGAAGGGAGACAACACGTTCGGTTAACCAATCTGTAACAGGAAGCTCGGTTTCAGGCAAATGCAGGAAAGAGAACATTTTCTGTTTATGGGCCGGCACCGGATAATAGATCATAGCTGGAATATTTTCCGCAGCCAATTCTTCTACCAACTTATTTCTATCTACCCCATCCAACACCAAGGTGTATTGATGAAAAACATGTGTATTGTTCTCTGAAATATTTGGTGTTGTGATTGTTTGATTGCCTTTGAACCCTTCGTTGTAATACATGGCAGCCTTGTACCGTGCAGTATTGTATTCATCCAAATATTTCAATTTGATATCAAGAACGGCAGCCTGAATCGTATCCAGCCTTGAATTACATCCAACCAGATCGTGGTAATATCTTTTACTCTGGCCGTGATTGGCAATCATCTTCATCTTGTCGGCAAGCATTGTGTTGTTGGTACAAATAGCACCGCCGTCTCCATAACAACCTAGATTTTTTGAAGGGAAGAAAGAAGTGCAACCAATATCACCGATCGTTCCTGTTTTTCTGGTAACTCCATCGCGGAAGGCTGTTTCAGCACCAATTGCCTGGGCATTGTCTTCAATTACAAAAAGCTTGTACTCTTTTGCAATCGACATAATACTTTCCATCGCTGCTGCCTGTCCGTACAAATGAACTGGAACAATAGCTTTTGTTTTTGGTGTGATGGCTTTCTTTATAGCTTCAGGATCAATGCAAAATGTTATAGGATCTACTTCTACAAATACAGGCTTTAATCGCAACAAAGCCATGACCTCCGTTGTAGCGATATAAGTAAATGAAGGAGTAATCACTTCATCACCCGGCTGAAGATCCAGAGCCATCATCGCAATTTGAAGTGCATCGGTACCATTTGCGCAGGGTATCACGTGTTGAACCCCCAGGTAATTAGCAAGATGGGTTGAAAAATCTCCTACTGCTTTCCCGTTGATAAAGGAAGCGGAATTCATTATCTCCAAAACAGCGGTATCCACCTCAGCTTTTATAGCGGCATACTGCCTTTTCAAATCCACCATTTGGATGGGAACCATAGTGCTTGTTTTGTGGCGGCAAAGTTAAGAAAAAACGGGCCAAAAGCCGATAAGAGCTTAGCTTTACAACCTATTCATAATCAAGTGTTCGCGTATAACCTTTTTCTTGTTTTGTATCAATTGGGCATTCGATTGGCTGCTGTTTTCAATGCCAAAGCAAGGGCATGGTTGGATGGAAGAGCTGGACTCCTGAAAAAGATACAAATAGAGCTCGAGGGCAATCGTCAAAAAATGATTTGGATTCACAGTGCCTCATTGGGTGAATTTGAGCAAGGAAGGACGCTGATCGAGGCCATAAAAAAACAATACCCCCAGGTTAAAATACTGGTCACTTTTTTCTCACCCTCCGGCTATGAAGTCAGAAAAAATTATAAAGGTGCTGATCATGTATTTTACTTACCAATGGATGGCAAAAAAAATGCAGAAAAATTCATTGAAATCATTCAGCCCTCTCTAGCCATTTTTATCAAGTATGAATTGTGGAATTATTATCTGAATACACTCCATCAAAAGAAAATTCCAACCATACTTATTTCTGCGATCGTTTTGCCTACACAATCTTATTTCGGAGTTTTTGGAAAGTTTTTTCAAAATATGCTCAACCTCTTCTCGCATATTTTTGTGCAGGATCAACAATCGCTCACACTCCTGTCTCAACTAAATATCACCGCTCCTTGCTCAATAGGTGGAGATACAAGATTTGATAGAGTTCATCAAATTGCAAACGATCATTTTTCGCATGCAGCCATAGAATATTTCTGCAAAGAGAGCAGGGTATTGATCGCAGGAAGCACCTGGACAGAAGACGAGAATGCATTGGCGGCTGTGCAAGAAAAAATACCAGATTTAAAATTCATCATCGCTCCCCACGAAATTCATGCATCGCATATCGCATCAATAAAAAAATCATTCAAAGATGCTGTATGCTTGAGTGAATTCAACAACGATCCTTCAACAAAAGTATTGATCATTGATTCCATTGGAATGCTTTCAAAAATATACCGTTACGCAACACTTGCATATGTAGGAGGCGGTTTCAATGCATCTGGAATACACAATGTTCTTGAAGCAGCAGTATATGGAAAAATAGTTCTCTGGGGTCCGCATTACAACAGATCTGCAGAGGCAAGCACTATGTTGAAAATCGGTTGTGGATATAGCTTTCAAACACACCAAGAGTTGTTCTCAATAGTCAATCGATCCTTGCAAGACGAGCAATGGAGAGAAGAGAAAAATCAGCAAGCATCGAACTTTGTAAAAGACAACATTGGAGCAACTTCCCGAATTATGGTATTTTTACAGGATTCAACCTTATTGGCATAACATGTTTACAGAACCCAGCAATATTGCCCAGAAATCCGGATGGATCGAAATCGTATGCGGCTCTATGTTTTCGGGTAAAACCGAGGAGTTGATAAGAAGATTGAAACGTGCAAAAATTGCAAACCAATCGGTAGGCATTTTCAAACCGCAAGTAGACAATCGCTATCATGCTTCTAAAATAGTTTCGCACGATGAAAATGCAATCACAGCAAATGCAGTTGAAACGGCAGCACATATTCATCTTGCAGCAAAAAACTATAATGTCATTGGAATTGACGAAGCTCAATTTTTTGACGACGAAATTGTAAACATTGTAGATCAATTGGCAAACAAAGGTAAGAGGGTCATCGTGGCTGGATTGGATATGGACTATGCAGGCAACCCATTTGGCCCCATGCCGCACTTACTCTCTATTGCAAATTTTGTAACCAAATTGCATGCGGTATGCATGAAGTGCGGCGGCGTGGCAAGTTACTCTTACAGAACAACCAACATCACCAATCAAGTGGTCATAGGAGAAAAAGAACACTACGAAGCACGATGCAGGGCCTGCTTTAATCTCTGAACAAATTGAATACATCAAAACAAATATTCGCCTTACTAAAAAAAGACTTGCTACTTGAGACTAGGCAGCAACATACACTCTATGGCATTCTGCTCTACATTGCCTCCACCATCTTTGTCGTTTATCTAACAATAGATTTACCCGATGCAGATACATGGAACGCAATTTTTTGGATTACACAGTTATTTATTTGCATCAATGCAGTGGCAAAAAGTTTTCTGCAAGAATCCCGCGGAAGAATGTTGTATTACTTCACCATCACCTCCCCCGTTGCATTTATACTTTCAAAGCTCTTGTACAATTTACTTCTGATGGTAGTGATGAGCTCAGTGAATTTGATAGTCTATTCTGCCATGATGGGCAATCCAACCATTTCCTTTTTTTCTTTTTGCCTGATTGGAATTTTAGGTGGCTGTGGATTGGGATTGATCTTCACCATGCTGGCTGCTATAGCCTCCAAAGCAATGCAACAAGCCTCGTTGATGGCCATTCTCGGATTTCCTTTGATTCTTCCTCAACTGATGATGCTGGTTCGACTTTCCAAAACAGCATTTGGCGAAATTTTCAACAACGGCATTCCTTTCCAAATGACGCTGCTTTTGGTAAGTTTTGACATTTTGATGATCATACTGGCCGTGATTTTATTTCCATTTTTATGGAAAGATTAAGCGAACAACCTAATTTTGATTTTTAAGTCGATTGCTCATGCGCCTTACCTGGTGGAAAATTCTTTCAATTATTTTATTGCTCTACGCAGTGGTAGGAGGTTTACTTCTTCCCGTACCGGAGTTGAGTCAGTTAGGAGAAACAATCCGCAATTTATATTACCATGTGTGCATGTGGTTTTCCATGATGATTCTATTTACCATCTCCATCATTCACAGCATCAAGTACCTAAACACTAAAAACTATATCCACGACATCAAGGCGAAATCCTATGCCGGGACAGGCGTTTTCTTGGGTTTGCTGGGTTATTCTACCGGTGCCATTTGGGCTAGTTATACATGGGCAGATCCAAACAATCCCGCTTACGCATCTTTTGGTTCCATTATGAGAGAACCAAAATTAATTGGCGCAGCATTGGCTTTGTTGGTATACGGCGCTTACTTTATTTTAAGAAACTCCATTATCGATATCGATCAAAGAGCAAGAGTAAGTGCAGTCTATAACATATTTGCTTACGCCATGCTATTCCCAACCATCTGGATCATTCCCCGATTGCTCCCAAGTCTACATCCGGGTAAAGAAGGAAATCCCGCACTCAACTTCAATGACATCGACGCAAGAATGAGAATTGTTTTCTATCCCGCTGTAATTGGTTGGACACTTTTGGGAGTATGGATAACTCATTTGAAGATCAGACTACAGGTATTGAACGAAAAAAAATTCAGCAATGAACAATAAGATAAAATCTTTTTTATTTTTCGCAGCCCTTTTAATTTCTAATTTTTTACATGCACAAACAGAAACCATGGCATCCACTATGCGCTCTAACGGAAAAATATATGTTGTTGTAGCAGTTTTGACAACTATTTTAGTTGGCCTCATTGCTTATTTGATTCGTATGGATAAAAAGATATCCAAACTCGAAAAGGAGTAAGTTTTTTTCAACCGAGCTTTGCGCTCAATAAAATCCACTTGCCATGGCAGAAGAATATAGTTTTTTTGATGCAGTCTGTAAGAGTTTCGACAAGGCTGCAAAATATACTTCATTCGATAAAGGAATTCTAGAACAAATCAAACAATGTAATAGCGTATTACGCTTGCACTTCCCTGTTAAAATTGGTGATCAAGTAGAAGTAATAAAAGCATACCGAGTTCAACACTCACATCACAAATTACCATGTAAAGGAGGTATCCGTTTCAGCGAGATGGTAAACCTAGACGAAGTGATGGCGCTCTCTGCACTCATGACCTATAAATGCGCCATTGTAAATGTGCCATTTGGTGGAGCAAAAGGAGGAATCACTATCGACCCCAAAAAATATTCTGCATACGATCTTGAAAAAATCACCCGCAGGTATACGAGTGAACTCATCAAGAAAAAGTTCATCGGTCCCGGCGAAGATGTTCCCGCTCCAGATTATGGAACAGGCGAAAGAGAAATGTCGTGGATCCTAGACACTTATGTAACAATGCATCCAGGTGAAGTTGAAGCCATTGGATGCGTTACAGGAAAACCTGTTACACAAGGGGGTGTAAAAGGAAGAAGAGAAGCAACAGGTTTGGGTGTTTTCTATGGAGTGAGAGAAGTGTGTAAGAACGAAGAACAAATGAAGAAACTTGGACTCACACCTGGTATAGAAGGAAAAAAGGTGGTCGTTCAGGGATTGGGGAATGTTGGATACCATTCTGCAAAATTTTTCCAGGAAGGCGGTGCATTGGTGGTTGGACTCATCGAATACGAAGGAGCTATCTACAATGAGAAGGGATTGGATGTGGAAGCAGTTTTTCAGCATAGAAAATCAACTGGTTCCATTTTAAATTTCCCGGGTGCAAAAAATTTCGATAAAAACACAGACGGCTTGGAAGCGCCATGCGACATCTTAATTCCAGCTGCATTAGAAAATGTAATCAATGCAAACAATGCAGATAAAATAAAAGCCAAAATTATTGGAGAAGCCGCGAATGGTCCGTTGACTCCTGAGGCAGATGAAATTTTAACCAACAAAGGAATCCTGGTTGTACCCGACATGTACTTGAATGCTGGTGGTGTGACTGTTTCTTATTTCGAATGGTTAAAAAATTTGAGTCACGTTTCTTATGGAAGACTCGAAAGAAGATTTATGGAGAATCAAAACGCCAACATCGTAGCACAATTGGAAAGCATGACCGGCGTAACGATTTCTCCGAAACAAAAAGAAATTCTTGTACACGGCCCTGATGAAATTGACTTGGTGAGAAGTGGATTGGAAGACACCATGATTAAAGCAACCAATGAAATATTTCAATGCTGGAAAAAATACCCAGACATCCCTAACATGCGAACTGCTGCGTTTGTAGTTGCCATTGAAAAAGTTGGTAACAGTTACATGGAACTTGGAATATTCCCTTAAAAATCTTCTACTGTTGGAAAGGAAGCGAGCCATGATTGGTTCGCTTTTTTTATGTCTGCCACATGGCATTCATTACCATTGGTAACAACAAGATACCGCACGGGCAGTTCAAGATGATACGAAAGGATTTGCATCAATACTTTTTCATCCAATTTCACATCGGTCGATTTGCATTCTACAATCATTGAAGCTTGATGGTGCTGGTTAAAAACCAAGATATCATATCTTTTCGCAGATTTTGGAGAAATTTCTTTCTCTACAGAAATCAGGTTCTGAGGGAAGCGCTGCACGTTCAACATCCAATTGATAAAGTTTTGTCGCACCCACTCTTCCGGCTGAAGCAGCACCCATTGTTTTCGGATAAGATCCCAAATTTCAGGACCTTTTTCCGATTCCCTGACTTTAAAATTGGGTGGCGGCAAATTGAATGGAACCATGCTTGCAAAGTAATCAGTAAATTTGACGAAAGTAAGAACATGACAAACAAAGAGGAAATTGTCAAAAATTGGCTTCCCCGCTACACGGGAAGAAAGCTCGAAGATTTTGGTCCCTACATTTTATTGACCAATTTCAGCCATTATGTTGAGTTGTTTGCGAAATGGAACAATGCAGAAATTGTGGGTAAAGACAAGCCCATGCAATCAGCCACTGCCAATGGAATTACCATCATCAATTTTGGTATGGGAAGCCCCACTGCTGCTACTATCATGGATCTTCTTACTGCCATAGAACCCAAAGCCGTGCTGTTTTTAGGTAAATGCGGGGGACTCAAAAAAAGAAATAAAATCGGTGATTTAATATTGCCTATTGCAGCCATCAGGGGCGAAGGAACTTCCAATGATTACTTTCCTGCAGAAGTGCCTGCACTTCCTGCGTTTGCTCTTCAAAAAGCAATATCTACGACAATACGGGATCATCAATTGGATTATTGGACCGGCACTGTATATACTACCAACAGAAGGGTTTGGGAGCACGATAATGACTTCAAAGCCTACCTGGAAAAAATCAGGGCATATGCCATCGACATGGAAACTGCCACCATATTTTCGGTTGGTTTTTACAACAAGATCCCAACAGGTGCTATTTTAATGGTGAGTGATCAACCCATGATTCCAGAAGGGGTAAAAACAGAGGAAAGCGACAAAAACGTGACGGCGAATTTCGTTGAAACACATGTGCGATTGGGCATTGAATCGCTTAAGCAATTGATTGATAATGGCTTGACCGTTCGACACCTGCGTTTCTAATATCCACATCCTGGGATGGCAGCCTGAATAGTTTTATCCTACGAAAGGACATTTTTTCTTAATTTTGCATCTCAATTGCCAAAACAAATCTGGTGCCGTAAGATCAGGTTTGAAGGAAGGATGTCCGTCAACTACTCGACATCATGGTTTGTTTCAGGCATATTTAAATTTAAAAAAGCATGAAACTCTCCCAATTCAGATTCGATTTTCCACTCAACCTTATTGCACAAACCCCTGCCAAGCGAAGAGAAGATGCACGCTTGATGGTAGTTCATAAAGACACTGGCGTCATTGAAAACAGGATGTTCAAAGACGTGCAGGAATATTTTGAAGAGAAGGATGTATTTGTTGTAAACAACACAAAAGTATTTCCTGCAAGAATGTACGGTAGGAAAGAGAAAACAGGTGCAAAGATCGAAGTGTTTCTTTTGAGAGAACTCAACAAACAAAACAGATTATGGGATGTGATCGTTGATCCCGCAAGGAAGATTCGCGTTGGAAATAAATTGTATTTTGGTGATGCGGAAGAATTGGTTGCAGAGGTAATTGACAACACCACTTCAAGAGGAAGAACCATTCGATTTCTTTTTGAAGGAACCGATGATGAGTTCAAGGAGATTTTAAATACACTTGGAGAAACTCCCCTACCCAAATACATCAAACGCAAGCCAGACGAAACCGACAAAGAAAGATACCAGACTGTATATGCAAAACACGAAGGTGCTGTAGCAGCTCCAACCGCAGGTCTGCATTTTTCGATTGAATTGATCAAGCGCCTGGAAATCCAAGGTATCCGCTTCGCAGAAGTAACTTTACATACTGGATTGGGAACGTTCAGAGCTATAGAGGTAGAAGATTTAAGCAAACACAAAATGGAAGCGGAATATTTCAAGGTAGATGAAACCGCTTGCAAGATTGTCAACAAAGCTAAATCAGAGGGTCATCGTATTTGCTCTGTAGGAACAACTACCATGCGTGCACTTGAAAGCACTTTCACTGCGGACAAATTATTGAAGCCTGCAGAGGGTTGGACCAACGTATTTATTCACCCACCTCACGATTTTTCTATCTGTGATTCATTGATTACCAACTTTCATCTGCCCAAAACATCATTATTGATCATGGCCTGTGCATTTGCGGGATACGATCTTACGATGGAAGCTTACAAGAAAGCCATCAAGGATAAGTACAGATTTTTCAGTTACGGAGATGCAATGTTGATT
>Ga0222712_10004308_pt1 | contig 14972 bp, 16 predicted proteins | sample C33_657DmetaG_FD_165043 | JGI IMG/M metagenome (GOLD analysis project Ga0222712, IMG submission 165043) | Estuarine water microbial communities from San Francisco Bay, California, United States - C33_657D | ecosystem: Environmental > Aquatic > Marine > Unclassified | place: USA: California... | reverse complement strand
CAGACCATCGCCAGCTTCGCGCTCACGTCATCTCGACATGGCGCGAAATCGCTTCATCCATTGGCGCGTGAAATTCTAGCGGAAGAAACTATCGCGTCTCAAAATCGGTTAAGGCGACGCCACCCGCCACGGCCTTGGCGACGTCCGGCTCGCCATAGACGATATAACGACGATCGACGACGACGGCGGGCAAGGTTGTAATGCCGAGGCTCCAGGCGTCGGCAATTCCTTGCCAAGCGGTGGCAAGTTCACGCTGAAGCGCCTGTCCACCTGCCTGCAATCGCTGCCGTGCGATGGTTTCAGCACGATCCTGATTGGCAGGCAGATTGGCCGACAGCCGCTCCTCGATCGCGCCGGCGTCATCGAGATAAACCACCGTCGCGTCCGCCGGCGCAGATATCGGGATCGCTCGCGCTGTAAAGACCTTGACCTCCGCGGCACTGGCCGCATCCATCGCGATCGCGCCGAGCAGTGGGCCGAGGATCGCGACCGCAAACGAGTTCGGCCGGAATAGGAAAGGAAGCGGATGAGGCATTGCGTGCTCCGGGAAACGGGTCTTCGTTCTGGAGCGTCGAACCTGATCCCGAACGGGCCGCCGGGTCAGTCAACAATCGGAATGCCGAACGAACCGCTTTCTGGTGCCGCAACGGTATGTGCGAGCAGGTTGCGTGTCAGTACCGAAAATGGTACTGTTCTGCCAACTTCACGTATCGATATGGGGTGTCTCTCATGAACAATATCGTCACCGTCGGCGAGATCAAGCGACGCGGAATGGCCGCGATCGAAGAAGGCTTGCGGCACGGTCCCGTGCGAATCGTCAAGCGCAACAAGTCGGCCGCTGTCGTGCTTTCGGAGGAGGAGTATCTGCGCCTCACCGGGGAGCAGCCAGTTGGCCGGCCGCGCGTGACGGCTCTGCAATGGCTGCTGTCGCAGCCGGCCGCTGGCAAGCGCGAGAAGGCGGAGATTGACGCAGAGCTGACGCAAGAGCGCGCTTGGTGATCGCATTTTTCGATGCCAGTGCCCTGATTTATCTGATCGAGGGCAACGAGCCGCTCGCAAGCCGTGTGCGAGAACAGTTGGCGACGCTGTCGCAGGCGCATCCCGATATGGGCGCCGCGGTCAGCCGGCTGTCCTGGCTTGAATGCCGCGTGAGGCCGATGAAACATGACGACACTGCTGTGCTGGCGATGTTCGATGCGTTTTTCTCGCGGCCGGATCTCATCTGGGTGGAACTGGACCGGGAGGTCGTGGAACTGGCGACAGCCATCCGCGTTCGGCACGGACTTCGCACGCCGGACGCCTTGCAGGCCGCCAGTTGCCTGCAACTGGGGCCGGACCATTTGCTGCTGACAGGCGACGCCTCGTTTCAGCGCGTTCACGGCCTTAATGTTGCATTGCTCGCCTGATGTTCAGATGATGATCAAGAGCGAAGATGCTGGCTTTCTATCGAGAATGAACAGGCCGCCCTTCGTCAACCCTGCTCTCCCTTCATCCCGCTGCGAGGAAGGAGAATCCGGAACCGGGCCTTTGACCGCCTGCGGATTGTCGTAGGCTTTTCTGAACTTTCAGGAGTGTCTTATAGGCACAAGCTACGAGCGTTTGCCGCCATACGATGGCGACACCGTTCACCGTGCTTCGTAACTTCTCAGGTTGCGCTGTGCCGTCATACCGTTTTGTCAACGGACCGGGCCAGCTTTCGAGTCGACCACGGCGAGGCACCGAACTCCATGCGGAAGCTCTTGCCGATATGCGACAGGTCGTTAAACCTCCGTGCCATGGCAATGTCCATGATCGAGTCGCCAGACTGGTCGGCTTCCAGCGCCTTCCTGCACCGAGCCAGGGGATGCTTCAGAATTCATCGAGGCCTGGAACGCTTTTGGCGGCACCGCCGTCGAACTGCTGTTCAAGGAGCAGCTTCCCAACGCGACGTCTTCCATCATGGCATGACATTAACCAGAGTCCAAGCTGTCGCTGTAAGATCAGTGGCCGTGTCGACGGCATCGATACTTATGCCGGTTGACCCGCCTTCCGCCACAGGTGGTCAAGGACTTTGCGCTCGATGCGGATTCCGACGTGAAGCCGGCCGGCATTCCGATCAATATCCGGCCACCGTTCCGATTTGAAGCCGGCCACGATTCCAATCAATTACCGGCCGGATTTCGGCACTAACAATCCCCTCTGGGTCAGCAACTTTGGCATCAAGCCTCCCGGTACACGAGGAGATTTTGATGCCGGCGAAGAGAAGGCTGACCATGAGACAATTACGACAGATGCTCCGGCTTGCCGGAAGTGGAACAAGTAGCCGCGAGATCGCGGTGATGCTCGGCGTTGCACGCAGCACCGTGCAGGATAATCTGAAGCGAGCAGCCATGGCGGGGCTGACCTGGCCATTGCCCGGAGAACTGACCGACGATGCGCTGGAGCATCGGCTTTTCGCCCGCGCCGGGGTCAAGCAGGGCCAACGGCGACGCCAGGAGCCTGATTGGGCTGAGCTCTCCATCGAGCTGAAGAAGCCGGGCGTCACGCTGCTGATCCTCTGGGAGGAATATCGCAGCGTCCATCCCGACGGATACGGCTATAGCCGCTTCTGCGAACTGTTCCGCGGCTTCGAGCAGCGCCTGTCGCCGACGATGCGCCAGGAGCATGCCGCTGGCGACAAGGCCTTCGTGGACTATTCCGGCAAGAGGGTGCCGATCATCGATCGCAAGACCGGCGAGGTTCGCGAGGCGGAACTGTTCGTCGGCGTGCTCGGCGCGTCGAGCTATACGTTCGCCGAGGCGACCTGGACCCAGACGCTCCCGGATTGGATCGGCTCGCACGTGCGCATGTTCGCCTTCTTCGGTGGCGTGCCCCGGCTGATCGTGCCGGACAACCTGAAGTCTGGCGTCAACCGCGCCAGCTTCCATGATCCCGAGATCAACCGCAGCTACGGCATGATGGCGTCCCACTACGGCGTCGGCGTCCTACCGGCCCGGCCACGCCGCCCGAAGGACAAGGCGAAGGTCGAGAACGCCGTGCGCTTTGCCCAGAGCTGCATTCTCGGACGCCTGCGCAAGCAGACCTTCTTCTCGCTCGCCGAGGCCAATGCCGCGATCGCCGAGGTGCTCGCGCGCATCAACGATCATGTCATGCGCCGGCTTGGCGTCAGCCGCCGGCACCTCTTCGAGACGGTCGAACGCCCGGCACTCGCAAGCCTGCCCATCGAAGACTACGAATTCGCCGAATGGCGCTTGGCGCGGGTCTCGACGGATTACCACGTCGAGTGCAAGAGCTTCTTCTATTCCGTCCCGCATGCCCTCATCCGCCAGCAGGTCGATATCCGGGCAACCGCCCGGATGATCGAGATATTCCATCGCGGCAAACGCGTTGCTGTGCATCAGCGCCGCTATGGCGGGCCGCGCTATGGAACAGACCCCGCTCACATGCCGAGCTCTCACCGCCGCTACGCCGAATGGACGCCGGAGCGCTTCCGGCGCTGGGGCGCGTCCATCGGTCCGCAGACCGAAGGGCTGATCATCGCCATCCTCGCCAGCCGGCCGCATCCGGAACAAGGTTTCAGAACATGCCTCGGCATCCTGCGCCTTTATCGCGACATCGGCCATGAGCGCGCCGAGGCCGTTTCGTCGCGCGCCGTCGAGATCGGCGGCCTGACCTGCAAGACCATTGCCTCGCTCATCGCCACCCACAAGGGCGCAAGGCATTCCACCGAACCTACCGCCGTCATGGAACACGCCAATCTGCGTGGCCCCGGCTACTTTCATTGAGGAGACAACTCACAATGCTGACCAACCCCACCATCGACATGCTGCGCGAGCTCGGCCTCTCCGGCATGGCGAGCGCGTATCACGAACTCGAGGCGCAACCGGAGGCGAGACAACTCGAGCACGGTGAATGGCTCACGATCTTGCTCGAACGGGAAACGACCACGCGCCGTCAGAAGCGTTTCGAGGCAAGGGCCCGTGCCGCGAAGCTCCGCCATGACGCCCAGATCGAGAACATCGACTTCCGCGCCGCCCGCGGCCTCGATCGCAACCTGTTCCTGAAGCTCGCCGGCTGTGATTGGATCAGGCAACATCACAGTCTCCTGCTGATCGGGCCCGCCGGCGTCGGCAAGAGCTGGCTGGCCTGCGCGCTCGGACACAAGGCATGCCGCGAGGACTTCTCCGTCGCCTATCATCGCCTGCCCAGGCTGTTCGCCACCCTTGCGCTCGCGCGCGGCGACGGCCGTTATCCCAAAGTTCTCAAGGCGCTCGCCCGAACCGACCTCCTCATCCTCGACGACTGGGGTCCGGAGAAGCTCAACGACGAGCAGCGTCGAGACCTCCTGGAAATCATCGAGGACCGCTACGAGAAGCGATCCACCATCGTCACCAGCCAAGTGCCTGTCGATCACTGGTACGACATGATCGGCAATCCGACGCTCGCCGATGCCATCCTCGACCGCCTCGTCCATAATGCCTACCGTATCGAACTGTCCGGTGAGAGCTTGCGAAAGCAGCGTCAGACACCAGCAGACGCTTGACCGCGCGGCAATCAGGAGCCATCAAACCAACGACCCAAGGGACCATCGACTGGCCGGCTTCAAATCGGAATGCTGGCCGGAATGAAATCGGAACAGGTGGCCGGCTTCGTTTCGGAATCAATGGCCGGCTTCATCGGAATACGCACGCTCGAAGACTACAAGCTGCAAATTTCTAGCGAGGCAGATATGCTGACGACAAGCGACCTCGCTATCCGCGAGCAGGATTATTGTCATTTCTCACTGATGTCTTCGGCAAACACCCTTGTTCTTTTGGGTGCATGGAGCCAAAGTTTGCTTCAGCAGCACTGTGACTGGTTGCATTTTTTGGGCGAATTGCCAGATACAATTCCAGGATCAAGCAAGATCGGACGCAAACTAGGCGCCGACCGCTTCGGGATAGGGCGTCGCGGCAACCGCAGTCACTAGGCACGCCAGCGTTGACCATGCGGTGATGATCGGCTCAAGATAGCACCAGCTCAAGAGGATGCCAGTCAGGCCGACGCCCATCGATACCGACTAGACCCATGAGGCGGTCAGCTCCGGGCTCAGACCGGCGAGGCCCGCGGCGTGCAGCACGAGGATGAACGTGCCGCCATAATTGACGATGACCGAGATCAGGCCCGCGACTACTGGATGGGTGAGATCGTTCAGTCGAACGAAGTGGATGGTGAGGTCGACGGCATGATCCTGGCGGGTCTCCTGAACGGAACGGGCGAAAGCCCAAAAAAACATGCCTTGACACATAGCCCGTCAATGGCCTGATTGTTCCTGCCAATTATCTTGCGAAGGGCAGGCCATTTGTTCAAGCACTCACAGCTCGAATCCGTGCAGGCCTGGATGGCCCATCCTGCCAATGCGACGATGCCGCTGCACGCCCGGATACAACGGGCGATCCGGCAGTTGATCCTCGACGGCGTGCTGGGACCGGGCAAGCCGTTGCCGGCCACCCGCGGGCTTGCCAAGGCACTTGGCGTGTCGCGTGATACGATCGAGGCGGCCTATATCCAGCTTCACGCCGAAGGGTTCATCGAGCGGCGAGTCGGCAGCGGCAGTTTCGTGGCCGAGATCTCGGCATTTCAGCCCGGCCAGCGCAGATCGCGGCGGGATTCGCTGTTGCGCAACCAGGCCCCGAACCTCAGCAAGCGTGGAGCAGCCATGTTCAGCGGCGGCGGCGTGCGTGACATCCTCGCGCCACGGCCGTTCACGCATGGCATACCGGAAACACGGGAGTTTCCGCTGCAATTGTGGGAGCGCCTGGAGCGGCAGGTCCTCAAGGACTACGGCACGAAAGCCCTTCTGCACGGCGATCCTCAGGGCGCCGAACCGCTCCGGAGAGCCATCGCCGACTATGTCAATCTGGAGCGCGGCGCGCGTGCCACGGCCGATCGCGTTCTCGTCCTCACCAGTTCGCAGCAGGCGATGTCGCTCTGTGCGACGACGCTGCTCGATCCCGGCGCTCTATTTCGTCGAACAATTGTAGCCGCAAAACAGTTGTACGGCGTTCGTGGAACGGTTGATGCAGCTATCGATGGCATATTCGGGATAGTGACACATGATCCCATGGTCAATGGTATCCCATGCCACCATATAGCAAATGAATGGTTCCCTGCTTAGAGCTACGAACGTAACGAACCAATTTATCGTCATTGTTCCAGCGAGGTGTACTATCTCCGCGCCAAAATGCGAGGCCGCCTCAATTCATCCTATCCTAACACCGGTTGGGGGAGCATGACGGCACGCAGATCCTTGAGCTGTGCGCCTGCAGAATGACTGAGATTGCCACCTATGCCACAGGCGGAAGTCATGCTTCCATTTACCCCATGCACCTCATTCGACAGTAGCGGTCCAAACAGCTTACACCGCCTCATGCATAGGATTTTTAGAGCGTAGCCGCTTTGAATCCGCCGAGCCAGATCCAGAACCCTTCGTGCAGCTCCGGCTCAGAGTCGCCAGGCATTTCTAAAGGTGCGAACCAGCATTGCTGCGTCGTAGAGACTAGCCGCATGCAGGGCTGGGAATTCGGCCCCCACCCGCTCCGGGGGCGATGCTCGTAAGCTGATAATACACTTGCTCCCCTCAATGACGCTCATTCTTCGCAGCTACGCATCGATTGGGCTTTTATCATTTACGTTCAGCGTCAACGATATTTCTAACCTCCGTCGATAATATAATATTTGATTATAGATAGCGCAATAATTGGCATTTGACTAAGCGTTATCATGTTGAAATATTATGCATATAGGCGGCATGAAGGCAGCCAGGGCTGAGGTGTGGAGCCGGACGTAGCTGCAGTGCCTAACACCGAATCCTGCCTACAGCGCGACCTGTAGTTGGCACGATTCCATGAATGCAGGAGCAAGACGATGATCACACGTCGAGACAGAACACCAATCATGCATCGGTCAGTTGAATATGCTGATGTGATTTACTTCGGTGGCGTGCTGGCCGATGAACTCAAGGGCGCCTCGATGCGGGCCCAAACGACGCAAGTTTGTGCCAAGCTCGACAAATTCCTCGCAGAAGCGGGAACCGACAAGACGAAACTAATTTCCGCGACCTTGTTCATCACTGACATGAACCTGAAGCAAGAGATGAACGACGTCTGGACTTCTTGGCTCGACGCACAGGATTTGCCCGCGCGTGCGACGATAGGGGTTTCAGATCTTGGCCAGGACGTCCTGATCGAAATCGTCGTTACCGCAGCAAGGTAAGGCACGCCGAATTTTATCACCTACCGCGAAACGGTGGCTAGGCAGCGAGAGACTGTCGGCTCCGCGGGAGCATCCTATGTCTGAGAACCACAAAAAAGTAGGCATCGCTGGAGCCGGAATCGTCGGCGTATGCACGGCGCTGATGCTTCAGCGCCGCGGATTCAAAGTTACCTTGATTGACCCGAACCCTCCTGGCGAAGGTGCATCGTTTGGGAATGCCGGATGCTTCAACGGCTCATCCGTCGTCCCTATGTCCATGCCGGGAAACTTGACGAGCGTGCCGAAGTGGCTCCTTGACCCGATGGGGCCGTTGTCAATCCGGTTCAGCTATTTTCCAACCATCATGCCCTGGTTGATTCGCTTTCTGTTAGCCGGAAGACCAAACAAGGTGAAGGAGCAGGCGAAAGCACTCCGCAATCTCATCAAGTCCACGGTGCCTCTGATCAAGTCATTGGCGGAGGAGGCTGATGCGAGCCATCTGATCCGCCATGAAGGTCATCTGACCGTATATCGTGGAGAAGCAGACTTCGCCAAGGACCGCGGAGGTTGGGAACTGCGGCGTCTCAACGGTGTTCGCACGCAGATCCTCAGCGCCGATGCGTTGCGGGATTTCGATCCGAACTTGTCGCATGCGTTTACCAAGGGCATTCTTATAGAAGAGAACGGTCACACGATTAATCCGCAAGGGCTCGTGACCCTCTTGTTTCGGCGTTTTATCGCGAACGGTGGCGAATTCGTATCTGCGCGTGTCATCGGCTTTGAGACTGAAGGTAGGGCGCTTAAAGGCATTACAACCACGAACGGCGTTCTGGCCGTTGATGCAGCGGTTGTCGCAGCCGGCGCACACTCGAAATCACTTGCTAATTCGCTAGGCGATGACATCCCGCTCGATACCGAACGTGGATATCATATCGTCATCGCGAATCCGGAAGCCGCTCCACGCATTCCGACGACCGATGCGTCAGGAAAATTCATCGCGACACCTATGGAAATGGGGCTTCGCGTGGCGGGTACGGTTGAGTTCGCTGGGCTCACAGCCGCTCCTAACTGGAAACGTGCGCATGTGCTCTATACGCACGCTCGAAAACTTCTTCCAGCCCTCGCGCCTGCGAGTTCTGAAGAACGATATTCCAAATGGATGGGGTTCCGGCCGAGCATCCCGGATTCGCTCCCCGTGATTGGCCGGGCAACCCGGACACCCGACGTAATCTATGCTTTCGGCCATGGTCATCTCGGCATGACAGGGGCGCCGATGACCGCAACGCTCGTCTCAGAGCTCCTCGCAGGCGAAAAGACCTCAATCGACATTTCGCCCTTCGCACCAAACCGCTTTGGTATTGGCAAATCCAAGCAAACGGGTCCGGCAAGTTAAGTACTTACGCGGTCGTGAGTACAGCGCAGAGCCGGTGTCAAGATCAATCTGCACCTCGCAATCACCTCGGAGACGCGAAATGGCGCAAATAGAACACATATTAACGAGTCACGCCCCGAAGCCTTTGGGTCACTACAGTCAGGCGGCCCGAGCGGGTGGATTCATTCATGTTTCCGGTCAGCTTCCGATCAAACCAGAAGGCCAGTCGGAGCAATCTGACGATCTCTTCGATAACCAGGCCAGTCTCGTTCTCCGGAATTTGCTGGCCGTACTCGAGGCGGCTGGTGCGACGCCTTCTCATGTCGTGAAAGTCACAGCTTACATCGTCGGCGTCGAGCATTGGAGCAGCTTCAACGCAGCATATGCCAAGGCGTTCGGTGAAGCGCGTCCTGCCCGGTCGGTCGTTCCAGTGCCGGCGCTTCATCATGGATACCTCATCGAACTTGATGCTGTTGCTCTCGATCCGAGCGATACCGATCGAGGCGCCGCAGCGATTACAGCGTAAGGAGCGCGCTTGGATATGTACATTCCGAATCTTACCGACGTGCTTGCAGCACGAGCCTTAATCGAACCCCATATTCATCGCACACCCGTTCTCACATCGACATTCATCAATGGACTTGCTGGCGCCGAACTCTTCTTCAAGTGCGAGAACCTTCAGAAGGCTGGGGCCTTCAAAGCGCGCGGCGCGTCGAACGCGGTGTTTGGCCTGAACGACGAGCAGGCGAAGAAGGGTGTTGCAACGCACTCGTCCGGCAATCACGGAACCTGCCTTTCCTATGCAGCTGGTCGGCGCGGCATTCCCTGCACCGTAGTGATGCCGCGCACCGCGCCGCAGGCTAAGAAGGATGCGGTCCGGGGCTACGGCGGTCGTGTCGTCGAATGCGAGCCGTCAACCTCGTCGCGTGAGGCCGTCTTTGCCGAGGTTGTTGCCGAGACCGGCGCGGAATTCGTGCATCCCTATAACGACCATCGTGTCATCGCCGGGCAGGCGACCTGCTCTGCCGAGTTGATCGAGCAGGTCGACGGTCTCGACGCCGTGGTCGCGCCGATTGGCGGCGGCGGCATGGTGTCGGGAAGCTGCCTGACGCTCTCCAATCTCGCGCCCGGCGTAAAGATCTACGCCGCCGAGCCCGAGCAGGCCGACGACGCCTACCGTAGCTTCAAGGCCGGCCGCATCATCGCCGACGACGCGCCAGAAACGGTCGCCGACGGCCTGAAAGTGCCGCTGAAGGAACTGACCTGGCATTTCGTGAAGAACAACGTCACCGACATCCTGACGGCTTCCGAGCAGGAGATCGTCGACGCGATGAAGCTGATCTGGAAGCGCATGAAGATCGTGATGGAGCCGTCCAGCGCCGTGCCGCTGGCGACCATCCTGAAGAACCCTGATGTCTTTGCCGGCAAGCGCGTCGGCGTGATCGTGACGGGCGGCAATGTGGATCTCGACAAATTACCGTGGAACTGAGGAGAAGAGCATGAACGCGACGACTCAAACTGAACAACTCGACGTCGGTTTCGACGTGCCGGCGGTCCCCGGCATGGACGAATCCCAGATCCAGACGCCCTGCCTGATCCTCGACCTCGACGCGCTGGAGCGCAATATCCGCAAGATGGGCGATTACGCCAAGGCGAACGGTATGCGCCATCGCAGCCACGGCAAGATGCATAAGTCGGTTGACGTGCAGAAACTGCAGGAGAGGCTCGGCGGCTCGGTCGGCGTCTGCTGCCAGAAGGTCAGCGAGGCGGAAGTCTTCGTGCGCGGCGGCATCAAGGACGTGCTGGTGTCGAACCAGGTGCGCGACCCGGCCAAGATCGACCGGCTGGCCCGCCTGCCCAAGCTCGGCTCGCGCATCATCGTCTGCGTCGATGACGTTGCCAACATCGCTGACCTGTCTGCTGCCGCCGAAAAGCACGGCACGCAGCTCGAAATCTTCGTGGAGATCGACTGCGGCGCCGGCCGCTGCGGCGTCACCTCGACCGACGCCGTCGTGAAGATCGCCCAGGCCGCCGACGCGGCGCCGGGCCTCAAGTTCACCGGCATCCAGGCCTACCAGGGCGCGATGCAGCACATCGACAGCTATGAGGCGCGTAAGGAGAAGCTCGACGCGGCGATCGCCATGGTCAAGGACGCCGTCGAGGGCCTGAAGGCTGTCGGGCTGGAGCCGGAACTGGTTTCCGGCGGCGGCACCGGCTCCTATTATTTCGAGACGGGCTCGGGCGTCTATAACGAGCTGCAATGCGGCTCCTACGCCTTCATGGACGCTGACTACGGCCGCATCCTCGATAAGGATGGCCACCGCATCGACAAGGGCGAATGGGAGAACGCGCTGTTCATCCTGACCAGCGTGATGAGCCACGCCAAGCCCGACCGCGCCATCTGCGACGCCGGCCTCAAGGCGCAATCGGTCGACAGCGGCCTGCCCTTCATCTACGGCCGCAACGACGTGAAATACATCAAGTGCAGCGACGAGCACGGTGTGATCGATGACCCCAAGGGCGTGCTGAAGGTCAACGACAAGCTCAGGCTGGTGCCCGGCCATTGCGATCCGACCTGCAACGTCCATGACTGGTATGTCGGGGTGCGCAACGGTAAGGTCGAGACGGTCTGGCCGGTGTCGGCACGCGGCAAGGCGTATTGAGAACGTACCTGCGAAGCGCAACTGGGCGCTCCGGTGTTATTCTTGGAGGAGTCAATCCATGATCATCGTACCGGAGCGTCTGATCTCCGACCTCATGAGCGAGGCCGCTGTCTTTGAAGCCATCGAAAGCGTCTTCGCTGCCATGGCGCGAGACGAGGCCCGTAACTTCCCCGTCATCCGAGAGGCGATCGGCTATGCCGACGCGCTCTACGGCTTCAAGGCTGGCTTCGACAGTGCGGGGCTCGTCCTTGGGGTCAAGGCGGGCGGCTACTGGCCGGGCAACATGGCGAAGGGCTTGACCAACCACCAGTCCACGGTGCTGCTGTTCGACCCGGACACCGGCCGGATCAAGGCGGCGGTCGGCGGTAACCTGCTGACCGCGCTGCGCACGGCCGCCGCCTCGGCGGTGTCGATCAAGCATCTGGCCCGCCCCGACGCCCGCGTGCTCGGCATGGTCGGGGCCGGTCACCAGTCCGCCTTCCAGATGCGCGCCGCAGTGCGGGCGCGCAAATTCGACAAGGTGGTTGGTTGGAACTTGCACCCCGAAATGCTGTCGCGGCTGGCCGACACGGCGGTCGAACTCGGCCTGCCTTTCGAGGTGGTCGACCTGCCACAACTCGGGGCACAGGCCGATGTCATCATCACGATCACATCCAGCTTCGCACCGATTCTTCTTTCCGGGCATATTCGCCCAGGAACCCATCTCGCTTGCATGGGGACCGACACTAAAGGGAAGCAGGAAGTAGAGGCGGCTCTTTTCCCACGCGCTCGGCTCTTTGCCGATGAGGTTGAACAGTCCGTCACCATCGGTGAGGCGCAGCACGCGGTGGCGCAGGGATTGATCGCGACCGGCGACATCACGCCGCTCGGCGCGGTGATCGCCGGCCTGGCGCCGGGGCGGACCTCGCCGGAGGAGATCACGTTGTTCGACGGCACGGGCGTTGGCCTCCAGGATCTCGCGGTGGCGTCAGTTGCGGTGGATATTGCTCGGGCGCGAGGGCTCGCCCTGGAAGTGGAGCTTTAGTTCTGCGCGCGATTGACATTGAGGGAGATGGCTTGACGTCGGACTTGGATTGCCAGATCAGCCCGCACTCTGTAGTGACCGCGCTGAAGAATGTGCCCCCAAACCCATTTTCGCGATATCAGTCGTTCATGACGATGAGGATAACATACGGCTAGGCAAGCTTTGCTGAAGTCGATCGCTCCGAAAGAAAATTTCGAAAGCTTTTTCGAAACTCGACTATAAACTCGTTCGTAATCGAAGACGCTTTTATGTGCGTCGGTAGCACGATTGTCCAATTGATAGAGATTGGCGGATCGATTGGCCGAACTACCAAAGATGAAGAATATCTATCGGCAGTAAACGGATCGACGATCGAAACGCCGAATCCTGCTGAAACCATACCACAAACAATCATGGAGAGTGGAGTTTCAGCCTTAATACGTCTGATTATTCCTCGCTCGCGCATTATGGCATCGACCATGACATGCATTACCGACGGCTGTATGAGTGAGATGAAATCCTCATTGTCAAAGTCCTCGGGAACGATTCGCTCGCGTTCCACGAGCCGGTGTTGGAGAGGGAGCACCGCTACCATATCGCAGGGTGGCAGTTCTTCGATGGTGACGTTGGTGAGTTGCGTGTTCTCGACGACTCCGAGATCACAATGGCCGGTGCTGATCCATTCGAGGACGAAATGAGAATTCATGCCGTGAAGCGACATATTTAACGATGGCCTTTTGGCAAGAAAACCTGCGGCAAAGGCCGGCAGGAACCCGTTTGCTAGTCCCGGCAGTGCCGCGATGCGCAGAGAACCTCCTCGTCTTTCTCTCAAATCGCGCGCCAAGCCGGCGATACGCTCAAGTCCAACAAATGAGCGGTCGATCTCGCGATAGAGTGCCATCGCGTCGCCGGTTGCAACAAGTCGACCTCCAGAGCGTTCGAACAAATTCAAGCGCGTCTCGTATTCCAAATCTTTCACGAGCCGACTGACCGCAGGTTGAGTGATTCCGAGAATGTCCGCCGCAGTCGACACTGAACCGCTGATGATGACCGCGCGGAACGCCTCCACCTGCCTATGCTTCAGCATCATCTTCTCCATCATATAATATTTGCAGGTGGCGTCGCCTTAACCGATTTTGAGACGCGATAGTTTCTTCCGCTAGAATTTCACGCGCCAATGGATGAAGCGATTTCGCGCCATGTCGAGATGACGTGAGCGCGAAGCTGGCGATGGTCTGCGGCGGTCAAGTATTTCCGGTGAAGAAGAAAGAGATTGGCAATCTGGCCGTGAGCTGAGACGAAACGCTGACATTGGCGCGCGGATTTGAAGCGCATCATGCGTCGCTCGCGTCGTCGCACGGGAAGGTGAGAATTCTCGGCCCGATTATTGAGCCCTTTGTGCGAGCGATGCTCGACGCCCGGCATCAACTGGGATTTTGCGGCGGAATAGGAACGCAGCTTGTCGGTCACCATCACACGCGGGGCGGTACCCTGGTCCTTGAGCAGCTTGCGCATCAAACGCATAGCGGCCGCCTTGTTCCTTCGGCTTTGCAGCAGGGCATCGAGGACGTAACCGTTGGTATCGACAGCGCGCCACAGCCAGTATTTCTTTCCCTTGATCGTCACCACCATCTCATCGAGGTGCCATTTGTCGGCAAAGTGGCCTCGTGAGCGGCGTCGGAGCTGATGGGCGAACTTCACGCCAAATTTCGCCGCCCATTCCGAGACGGTCTGAAATGAGACGCTGATGCCGCGCTCCGCCAACAGATCCTCAATATCACGGAAGCTGAGCGGGAACCGATAATAGAGCCAGACAGCATGAGCAATGATCTCAGCGGGAAACCGGTGGCGTTTGAAGTGGGCAAGCGAGGTCTCGGTCATCAAAGCCCGATAGCAAGTCGGTGCAAACAGCCCGTTAAGGCGACGCCACCAATACGTGGCATCAGGAAGCGCATAAATACGGAGCCGGATTTTCAGCGTCCGCCCGTCTGGGGAACGAGCCAAAAGCAACTGCTGATCGATACGATCCTTCGGAATTACGACGTGCCGAAGCTTTATTGGCGCCGGACGAGCACGAAGCCTCCGGAGACCTATGATGTGGTAGATGGTCAACAGCGGCTGCGGGCCATCTGGGATTTCTTCGACGGCAATTTCAAGCTGCCCCGTGACGCCGAGCCGATCAACGGTGAGCAGATCGCGGGCTGTCATTATGACGACCTGCCGGACGAACTCCGGAGCCATTTTGATGTGTATCCGCTCGATATCGTCGTTTTGGAGGATACCGACGAAGACGAGGTGCGGGAGATGTTCCTGCGCCTTCAGAACGGCACATCGCTCAAAGCCCAAGAAAAGAGGAATGCCTTTCCGGGCAAAATGCGCGATTTCGTGCGGCAGACGGCGCAGCATCCCTTCTTCCAGCGGGTTGGCTTCGCAAATGCCCGCTATGCCTACGACCACATCGCCGCGCAAATGGTTCTGCTGGAAATGCAAGGCGGCCCGGCGAACGTCAAAAATGCCGACCTCAATCGGATGTATAACGAGAACCGAGGCTTTGAAGCCACCTCCCCTATCGCGAAATCGGTAAGGCGGGTTCTCGATATTCTAGCGGGGTGGCGTCGCCTTAACGGGCTGTTTGCACCGACTTGCTATCGGGCTTTGATGACCGAGACCTCGCTTGCCCACTTCAAACGCCACCGGTTTCCCGCTGAGATCATTGCTCATG
>Ga0222712_10004307_pt1 | contig 14975 bp, 20 predicted proteins | sample C33_657DmetaG_FD_165043 | JGI IMG/M metagenome (GOLD analysis project Ga0222712, IMG submission 165043) | Estuarine water microbial communities from San Francisco Bay, California, United States - C33_657D | ecosystem: Environmental > Aquatic > Marine > Unclassified | place: USA: California... | reverse complement strand
CATGAAGGTTTCAGGTTACGAAGGCCCAACCCGCTACTTCCTCGTTCGTTTCTTCAACTGGGATTCGGGTGGCATTGATACTGCAAATGGCGCATTCTCGTGGACTCGCCGTGAAATCAATGCCGACGCATTCTTCACCCGTAATGATACGAATGATGAAGAAGAAGCATATCTATCTGGCGATGCGATTGCCGAACACCTATATCTCACTCGTGAAAGTGGCGGCGGTCTATTTAACTATGGTATTGGTCCAGTAACCAGCTGGACCACATTTGATCCGGTCACTAACTATTGTGATAGCATCACATATGAAACTGGTACACATAAAGTTTCGTTTGTAAATCCTACTGGCGATCTTCTCACTGGTCTTCTACAACTGAAGGTTGGTGATTCAGTTTCGATTGACTACACTGGTAACGGTGATGGCACCAGTCAGACTGTTGTTACTCCATATAATTCTAAAACGCATTCATTCACACTTGATTGGTCGTCGGGCGAAACAGTAAATCCAACATTCATCGTAATGAATGTTACATTACCTGATCGTCTTGAAGGAAATTATGACGGTGACCGTTCGCCAAAGAATACTCTTTGGAACTGGGAAGGTTGGGACAATCTCCACAATCTCAAGTCGCGTCAATTCTCTCTGTTTGGGGATCTAGTTTACGCTGAAGGTTGGTACGGTAAGCAAATCGTTGGTCGCGAATTCATCATGTGGGATACTTACGCCGATGAATACTATGCGATTCAGTTTACTCGCTGGAACAATCAGAGCAACTATAACTATCCTGGTTTCTCTTACATCCGTCGTAAGATCGATAAAGAAAAACTAGCACATGGTCTGAAATTTGAAGACGGTACAACTCAAAGAACTGCCTACACGACTAAGGTTGGTGGCACAATTCCACCTGCACCGGCTATTACTTCTAAGAATCTTGATATGACACGCTATATCAATCAAGATGACATTGGTAAACTTATTATTGTAGATGGCGACACTCCAAATTCTGTCACTATTCCTGACACATCAACTCTACATTGGCCAGTTGGTGGTGTAGTTACCATTCTGAATATGTCTGGTAATACTCTATACATCTACAAGGACAATGATGACGAGAGCGGAACCATCTATGGTAACGGAACAGGCAATAGTTCTACTGGATGGCAAGTCCCTGACACTGGTGGTTACAATCTAGTAACTCTCATGAAGATAAAGCAGGGTATGGACAATTACTTCAACGACTACATCCTTTCGGGTGTAGGCATTCAGGTAGACTAATATGAGTGTTATTCATATTCTTCAAGGAATCATTGCTGCCGCTGCCTCTGGTGGCGGTGGCGGTGGTGGTGGCGGAGGTGGGGGTGGACCCACTTACCGCTCGTGGACAATCGAATGGTGGAGCAAGAAACTATCTGGTCAAACCAGCACCCATCCAAGAATCTTTTCAATGGGTTATGATGCGAATGCATTGATTGGTTACTCGAATGAATCGGGTGGAGATTTCATCTGGACAAACAGCACAAATGCTGTTGGAACAGTTGTCGTTGGTTCTACTGTAAACAGCTGGATCCACTGGGCAATCGTTTCTGATGGAACTAATCTAACACTGTATAAAAATGGTGTGAACATTGCACAAGCAGCAAGAACTGGTGGACCTATCGTTACTACCGATGTAATGTATCTTGGTAGTGATGGTTACTCAATGTGGAAGGGTATGATCTCAGACTTCCACGTTATTAAGGGTGCTGCTAAGTATACTTCGAACTTTACTCCTCCTTCAGGAAGAATTCAAGCACAATCAGAAACCGTTCTTCTGATGCCGCTTGATACAGTGGCTGCTTCTGTTGGTCCAAATCCAGATAACGCTGGTAATCCTGGTGGTGTATTCGGTAATGGCGACCCGTATGGTGGATTGAATAGTTATGTCCTTAGTGGTACAACGCAGGGTATGTATTGGGCTGCTAATAACATCTTCGCTCTGGATCTGGCATAACTAAATGGAATCTTTGGAAACAAAGGTAGCGGTAATCGAACATGACCTGAAACAAATTCAGGTTGTGTTCGGTCGCCTTGATCTGGCAATCGAAAAGATTGGCGATGTTTCCAACTGCATCAATAAAATGCTTGCGGTTCACGACACTAAATTGGAAGCGCAAGAAACCGTGAATGAAGATATCTACCAGAGTTTAGAAGTGCATAGAAATGAAACCAAGGCCAGTAACGCCGAGTTGCATTCAAGAATTACCACTACGACCAGAGAACTGGAAACTAAGATCCAAAACACAGAAGATAAACTTCTTGACGCTATTAAGGATCTGAAAAGATCGGTAGAAAAAGAAGAAGAAAAAAACAAAGAACGTATTGACAAACTCGAAAAAGCCAAGTATCTATTTGTAGGTGGTGGTCTAGTTGTCGGTGCCATTCTAACTAAAATTCTACCAGCACTATCTAAATTCATACAAATAGGTTGACTTTCGCCCGCAATGGGTGTATAACTAAGTCATGAGCCTTTATATTGATATCAAGTTTCTCCATTCCATCTCACACCGGCTGGAAAACTTTAAGAAAAAATCTGAAAATCTTTGGAACTGCAGGTGTCCTATCTGCGGTGACTCCTCGCGCAACAAGAAGAAAGCGCGGGGTTATTTTATGCGCGGCAAAGATGGCTTGTTCTACAAGTGCCACAACTGCGGCGTATCAATGCACTTTGGTGTATTCTTGAAGCAGTTTGATGGTAACCAGTATGGTCAGTATACACTAGAAAGATATTCAGAGAGTGTTGGCCCCCAGGTTGCACACAAGCATAAATTTGATTTTGAAGAACCGAAGTTTGAAAACAAAACTGAACCTAAACTAATCGATCAGATTATGGATCGATTGGACACACTGCCTGATGATCATGAGGTAATCCAATATGTTACTGACCGCAAAATCCCTCGCGATGCTTTTAGTCGGTTGTATTTCATTCCTAATGTTAAAGATATCGTTCAACTTAATGAACGATACAAAGAATCGATCATCACGGAAGAGCCGCGTCTCGCGATTCCTTTTTTTGATGGCCGTGGTAAACTCCTCATTGTTAGCCTTCGCGGAATCAGAGGCGAGTCGTTACGTTATATTAATGTTAAGGTAGATGAAAATGCTCCGTCTATTTTTGGTCTTGATAAAGTTGATCCGAAGAAAGAAATACTTGTCGTCGAAGGGCCTCTTGATTCCCTTTTTCTGGATAATTCTATTGCTTGTGCTGGAACCTCATTCGGAAAAATCGATCAACTTCCAATCAAAAAAGAAAAACTGACTATTATTTTCGACAACCAACCTAAGAATAGAGAAGTTGGTAAGTTGATGAACAAGTATATTGACTTGGGTTACAAGATGGTCATCTGGCCAGACAGTGTTCCTGGTAAAGATATTAATGAGATGATTGAAAATGGATTGACTTCCAATGAAATCCATGATATTATAAATCATAATACGTTTCAAGGACTAGCAGCAAAGGCAAAATATGCCATGTGGAGAAAGATATGAGTGAATTAGTCGCTAACGAATACGGCGTTGAATTCGACCATATTCGTATCACAAAGTTGCGTATTCATCGCACAGATGGTAAGTGGTTGGTTGAGTATCGCCGTGAGCCTCGTTGGCCCCTTGGACTGGATCGTTGGTGGTGGTTCGATGATGGTACCTACATTGAATATGCAGATGCATCCAATCGCGTAGATCATCTTCTTGGTGTTGGCTTTGTAAGCAAGGCACAGTTCCAGACTGTCAAGGAATTCAATGTAGAATAATGCTTCTTTCGCATAGCAAAAGGTTTATGTTCTTTCATATACCTAAGACCGCTGGTAGTTCTGTTAGACTTGCACTATCTGAATATTCAGAACCAGTTATGATACTAAATCAGAATTTTGATCCACTTCATATTAACCAGTTGTGGGCAAAAGAATATATTGATTTACCTACAGACTACAAAGAGTTTGTCATAGTTAGAGAGCCACTATCTAGATTGATCAGTATGTTCAAGTATGGATATAATCAATCTAGATTTGGTTCTTTCTCTAATTTTTGTCAGAGAGTTGCAGAACATTATACTAGACCATTTTTATCTAACTTTTATGATTCACAGTTGACTTGGATAGAAAACTCTGTTACTAAAAACATAAAAGTATTTAAACTAGAAGAGTTATCTTCATTAGGAGAATATCTAGAAATTAAAAATTTTCAATTGTCTAGAGAAAATGTAAGTTCAATTGATATAGATATAACTCCCGATGAGGAAAAATATTGTCGAGAGTTTCTTAGTAAAGAATATGAAATTTTAGGATATTAAATGAAAGTTATTATCGCAGGCAGTCGTAGCATAAATGACTATTCATTGGTTGTTCAAGCAATGCAAAATTGTGGCTATCAAGTCACAGAAATTGTAACTGGTTGTGCAACTGGCATTGATAGATTAGGTGAACAATGGGCAAGAGCAAACAATATTCCTATTAAAGAAATGCCCGCTGATTGGAATAGATATGGTAACTCTGCTGGCCCGCAACGCAATCGTGCCATGGCAGAATATGCAGATGCAGCCGTAATTATTTGGGACGGCGAGTCTCGTGGCACTAGAAATATGGTTGAGAATATGATACGTCGGAAGAAACCATATCATTTACAACTTACATCCGGCACATTGGAGGATTTTATTTAATGAGTGAAGTTAATCTTATCGGTATTACAAAGCCCAGTGCTTATACAGAATGCACTACTGCGAATGAACTAGTGGCTTGGGCAGCCAGAGTTTCTAATCCTTCAAATCAAAACAATACAGCAACAGCCCCCAAGTTGGTTCGGTACCTTATTCAGAACCAGCATTGGTCACCTTTGGAGATGGTCCATGTTTCTATGGAAATTAAAACGACTCGTGATATCGCTCGGCAAATTCTACGCCATCGCTCCTTTGCATTCCAGGAATACTCTCAGCGTTACGCCGACCCAACAAAGGATCTCGGCTTCGTAACCAGAGAAGCCCGTCTACAGGACAAGAAGAACCGCCAGAATTCTGTAGAACTAACGCCAGATGAAAATCGTCTAGCAGAAGAATGGCAAGTGATGCAGACTCAGGCCATTAATGCTTCTAAGATGGCATACAACTGGGCAATTGAACGTGGTATTGCTAAAGAACAGGCCCGTGCTGTTCTACCAGAAGGTAATACAGAGTCCGTTATGATCATGTCGGGTTCTCTTCGTAGCTGGGTTCACTATTGCCAGCTTCGCATGGACAAGGCAACTCAAAAGGAACACCGCATCGTAGCAGAACAGTGCTGGGAAATTATCGGTCAGCATTTTCCTGATGTAATCAAGGCAATTGATGACATGGCACAGTGGGAAGAGTTCGAAAGAAAACTACCTTGACCAAAATACCAGGCACGTTTGAAAATCGGCATGTCGCCTTTTTTTCGCGCCAAATTTTGGGGTCTGAAAAGTCGGGAAGAGAAAAATGAGAATTCTTCTTACTGGCCATGAAGGCTTCATCGGCAGAAATGCTATGCGGATTCTTTCTGAGGATTTTGAAGTTATTCCGTATGAAGGTGATATTCGAGATTTCAAGATTTCAGAATATTACTATGCCGTATTGCACCTAGCCGCACTTGCCGGTGTTAGAAAGAGCTGGCTAAATCCCGAAGAATATTGGGATGTCAATGTAACTGGATCCAAGAAGATTTTCGAGGAATGCGAACGACTCAATCTTAGATGTGTCTACGCCTCTTCCTCGTCAATCTACGAGTGGTGGAAGAATCCTTATGCCGCTAGTAAAAAGGCAATGGAAGAACTTGCACCAAAGTATTCAGTGGGAATGAGATTTCATACTGTTTACGGTCCAGATTCTAGACCGGACATGTTTTATGATATGATGTTAAACGACAAGGTAGAATATCTAACCGATCATAAGAGAGATTGGACACATGTAGAAGATGTTGTATCTGCCATGAAATTAATCTTGACAGATACGAGAATTTCTTGTAAGTTAGATATTGGTTCAGGTAATCCGGTTTCAGTAATTGATGTTGCTAAAGCATATGGATATCGCGATGTTCCAATCAAAGAAGTCAGTGGTGAAAGACAAGAGACACATGCAGACATATCAATACTAAGAAGTTACGGGTGGGAACCCAAGTTTAACATTCTAGAGGAAGCGAAAAATGCCAGAAACAGTTAAGGTACAATATGATGCAGTTTCAGATGAGTATTATATCGCTTGGGACGGACTAGAAGAAGAAACAGGCTGGAAGCCTGGTGACACAATAATTTGGACAGATAATGAAGATGGGAGTTTTACATTGACTAAGAATAATAATTATCAGAATGACGTTGAACAGTTTATGGCAGCCGCCGATCAATATATCGGTGAAACTCCGCATCTTAACGAAAATAACGAGGCTCAAGCCAAGCTATATATTGATCTAATCGATGAAGAATTTCGTGAACTTTGTGACGGTTTTCTTCGTCGCCATATCGGAGATGTTGCTGATGGAGGCGCGGATCTAGTTTGGGTTGTAAAGGGGTTGTTCACAACTCTTGGCATCAACTTTGATAAGGTCTGGGAAGAAGTTCGCGCATCAAATATGAGCAAGGTTTCCGAAGGCGGAAAGATTAAGAAGCGGGCAGACGGTAAGATTCTAAAGCCAGATACTTACTTTAAGCCAAACATCGAAAAAGTTTTGAAGGATCAGGGTTTACAATAAATGGCAAAAGAAAACTATCTCGGAATTGAAATTGATTTATCACGCGACAACCTGTTTGATAAGCTAGGTATTCAGCGACTTCAGGAATCATATATGCGGGATGACGAAACTTCTCCGCAGCATAGGTTTGCTTTTGTATCAAAGACTTTTGGTTCTAATCCAGAACATGCCCAGCGCCTATATGAATATGCGTCAAAGCACTGGTTGTCGTATGCAACTCCTATTCTCTCGTTTGGTCGTTCCAAGCGCGGTATGCCTATCAGTTGCTTCCTTAACTTCATTGACGATACTGCGGAGGGTCTAGTTGATAACTTATCGGAAACAAATTGGCTTTCTATGCTGGGTGGTGGCGTTGGCATTGGGTTCGGTATTCGTGCCGCAGATGACAAGTCTACTGGCGTTATGCCTCACCTTCGCACTTATGATGCTTCTAGTATGGCGTATCGACAGGGAAGAACTCGTCGAGGCTCTTATGCTGCTTATCTTGATATTAGCCACCCTGATGTGGGTCTCTTTCTAGAGATGAGAAAGCCCACGGGCGACCCGAATATGCGGGCGCTCAATCTGCACCACGGCATCAACATTACAGATGACTTTATGGAAATCATCGAACGTTGTATGGCCGACGGTGATGCAGATGATAGCTGGGAACTAAAGGATCCAGCATCGGGTGAAGTTCGTGATGTTGTTTCTGCAAAGGAACTATGGCAGAAGATTCTCGAATTGCGTATGATGACGGGTGAGCCATATATTCACTTCATCGATACTTCGAATCGTCATCTTCCCGATTTTCAGAAGGCGCTTGGTCTAAAGATTCACCAGTCGAATCTTTGCTCCGAAATCATTCTTCCGACTGATAAGAAGCGCACGGCAGTTTGTTGCTTATCTTCTGTCAATCTAGAATACTATGATGCATGGTCCAAAGATCCTCTGTTCCTGAAGGACATGGCAGAAATGCTAGACAACGTTCTCCAGTATTTCATCGATAATGCACCAAACGCAGTTAAGAGAGCTAAGTTCTCTGCCTCGCGTGAACGTTCTATCGGTATTGGCGCACTAGGCTTCCATGCTTATCTCCAGCGCAAGGGTATTGCATGGGAATCGGCTGTTGCTAAGGGTACCAATATGCGTATCTTTAAGCATATCAAGAATCGTCTGGATGTTGCTAATATTGAACTTGGCGCAGAACGTGGTGAAGCACCTGATGCAGCTGGCACAGGTCGTCGTTTCTCTCACATGCAGGCCATCGCGCCTAATGCGTCTTCGTCAATCATCATGGGTAACACAAGCCCTTCGATTGAACCTTGGAGAGCAAATGCGTATCGCCAAGATACTCTATCTGGTGCGTTTCTAAACAAGAACAAATATCTTGATAAGATCATCGCAGAAGAAGCGAAGAACCATAAAGATGGTTGGTATGATGAAACTTGGTCGTCAATCATCGCAAATGATGGCTCTGTCCAGCATCTTTCTTGGATGGATGAAATCACGAAAGAGATATATAAGACAGCAATGGAAATCGATCAGCGTTGGGTAATCGAACACGCCGCTGACCGTCAGAAGTTTATTGACCAGGCACAGTCCCTCAACATCTTCTTCCGTCCGGATTGCAACGTTAAGTATCTCCATGCGGTGCATTATCTCGCATGGAAACAGGGTCTAAAAACGCTATACTACTGCCGATCCGAGAAGATTGGTAAGGCAGATAAGGTGTCGAAGCGCATTGAACGAGAAGTCATTAAGGAAATCGACTTTAAGGCAATGATCGACGGCGATACTTGTGTAGCCTGCGAAGGGTAAACAAATGACACAGTATTTTGCACAAATAGTAACAAAACCTGACTGTCCGTATTGCGTAAAGGCGAAAGAGTTCATGGTAGGCATGGACATTCAATATACTGAAATGGTAGTCGGTAAAGACTGCCTATGGGAAGACGTTACGGCGCAACTTCCTAATGTAACTACTGTTCCACAAGTTTGGATCAATGGTGAACATGTTGGTGGTTATGATGATCTAGTTAATTGGGCAGCGGAGGTATAATGTCTAATCTTTTGAGCGAACGCTCGTATTTCAAACCTTTTAATTATCCATGGGCATATGATGCCTGGTTGAAGCATGAACAATCACACTGGCTTCATACCGAAGTTCCAATGATTGAAGATGTTAACGACTGGAAGAAGCGCCTCACCGATGGTGAAAAGCACTTCCTCACTAATATTTTCCGTTTCTTTACACAAGGCGATATCGATGTTGCGGGTGGTTATGTAAAGAACTATCTACCGTATTTCCCACAGCCTGAAATCCGTATGATGCTGATGGGCTTTGCAGCAAGGGAGGCTCTCCATGTGGCAGCCTATTCGCATCTTATTGAGACTCTTGGAATGCCAGAGTCAACGTATCAAGAATTCCTTGAATACGACTCAATGCGGGCCAAACACGACTACTTTACAGATTTGTCGAATTCAAATGGAACGCCTGAATCAGTCGCAACCAATATCGCCGCGTTTAGTGCATTCACTGAGGGTATGCAACTGTTCTCGTCCTTCATCATGCTCCTCAACTTCCCTCGTCACGGAAAGATGAAGGGTATGGGACAGATCGTTACTTGGTCGATTGTTGATGAAACACAACACGCCGAGTCGATGATTAGATTGTTCCGCACTTATGTTGAAGAACATCGCGATATTTGGAATGACGAATTGAAGTCTAGTATCTACACAATCGCAGAACGCATGGTAGAGCTAGAAGATAAGTTTATTGAACTATCATTCTCCATGGGTGCCATGGAAGATTTGACCGAAGATGATGTTAAGAAGTATATCCGTTATATCTGTGATCGCAGACTTATTAGTCTTGGTATGAAGGGTATATTTAAAGTTAAGAAAAATCCACTGCCATGGGTCGAAGAAATGATCAATGCTCCGACTCACACTAACTTCTTTGAAAATAGAGCTACCGATTATGCAAAGGGCGCGCTATCTGGCAGTTGGGAAAAGGTATGGGGAACTGCCTAGTGGAAGAACAAGAATGTTTTTCATGTGACGCCGTGTTTTTGGTAGAACATGACTTAGATGAAGACTACTACAAGACAAAATACTGCCCGTTTTGTGGTACAAAGATAGCCGAAGAAGACCTCGACTGGAATGACTGGGACGAGGACGAATAAATAGTTCACTTTGGAGTGAACTTAATGGCTATTAAAAAGAAAAAGCCGTCGCCAAAGAAGGTGCATAGAGTTTATTGCACTTACTTTGACGACGGCAAATTTTATATTGGGTATTCATGTAAGACGGATAAACTATTCGAAAAATATTTCGGTAGCTCCTCTTATGTGACTAATTATGCAGGTGAAATGCGTAAGGAGATTGTTGCTGTATATGATAGCAAGTCCCACGCAAAAGCAGTTGAACATATATTACAGTGGGAATATCGCTTTGATGATAGATGTATCAATGACATGTGGAATGTTAGATTGCGACTATCTCACTTAAAAGACTTAAAGTTACCAGACTGGAGACCAGGATGTTTTTCGCAGCACTCTTAATGCTAGTAGCCCTAGCAATTACAGGTGTAGCTGGCTACTTTTCGATATTAGGTTTGATGGCAATCTTTCCTGCATCACCTCTCGCCGTGGCGGCGATGGGCGGTGTATTAGAACTTGCCAAATTAGTGACAGCCAGCTGGGTTTATAGAAACTGGAAGACGGCAAATAAGCTACTGAGAACTTATTTTGTTCTTGCCGTATGCACTTTGTCGTTTATAACCAGCATGGGTGTTTTCGGATACCTGAGTAAAGCACATATCGAACATACTACTGTTGGTGGTTCGGCACAAATTAAAATATCGCAACTTGAAAGCCAAAAAGCAGCGGCAGAAAGGAAACTAAAGAATGCACAAACATCTTTGGATACTTTGGACCGACTTGCTTCTGGGGAAAATATCCTCGATGCTAACTTCATTAGAAACCGACAGAAAAGGGAACGAACGGCCCTTAATAAAGAAATTACACTTGCGACTCAAGATATTCAGACTATTGAGACTAATCTCATACCGCTCAAAACTGAAAACCTCAAACTTGAAGCGGAAGTCGGGCCGATCAAATATGTAGCGGAACTGTTTTACGGTAGTGGCGATAATGCCACAATCGACAAAGCCGTTCGTATGATGATCATTGTTCTGATCTTTGTTTTCGACCCACTGGCTATTCTTCTGATTATTGCAGCGAATATGACTCTTTTAGGGTTGACAAAGCGAGAAGAATCAGATACAGTGGATAATGTTCCTGTTGAAGTTTATGAACCAACTCCACCAACAGAGGCGATTAAAGAAGTTGTAAGACCGGCAAAGAAGAAACGTAAGAAGACACCGAAGGCACTTGTACCTGAAATCCCAGACTTCTTTAAGTTTGAGAAGCATGTAAGTCCCAGTGGTTCTACGCACGATATTCCGATGCCAGATCCTCCTCGTAAAAATGCGAGAGGTCAAATTGTAGTTGATGAAAATAATATTAGGAGAATGTGAAATGATGACCACGATTGAAGCTATGCGCGAAGACCTTAAGAATAATCTTCGTGCCAAGATCGGCACTGTTACCTTTACTAAGGCTAACGGCGAAGAACGTATTATGCGATGCACTCTTCAGGAATCATATCTGCCCAAGAAGACTGGGCTTGAAGAAGCTGTTGCTGGCAATGGCCCAACTGATTCGCTGGCCGTTTGGGATCTTGATAAGGATGCTTGGCGCTCGTTCCGTTATGATACTGTAATTTCAGTAACTTTTGAGGGTTGACAAACGACTCGATATGTTATATAATTAAAATTATTAATAAAGTGACTAGGATATTTTATGTCGATGAGTGATAGATTGAGCCAAACTCAATATCAGTTTGGTGGTGGTAGAAGCATGTTTAACAAAGAGGCAAAACTTCTTGAAAATCAGCTATCTTCTGCCACCGCTAGAGTATTGACTTTCCTTAAGCAGAAATATGGAAACAACTTTGTGTATGAAAAATCTTTACCTAAAGAATTGATCGCACAAAAGATTGTAGAAAACTATGTTCCTCATTCAAATAAGCCAAAGGTTTCACCGGATGGTGGAATAATTTATTATATTTCAGATGGCATGAAATATCCTATTCTAATTTCGGAAGCTAAGAAGCAGGGTACCAGTCTTGTTGGTGCGAAGGGTAACGCAATTGAACGCGCATATAAAAACTTTGAAGAGTTTAGAATATTCTGTGATGATTTGAATTATTTTCCTTATGTAATTTTTATATATGGTACGGACTTTGTTGATGGATCATACATAAATGATAGATTGGATGCCATGACGAGATATTTGCCTCGGAACGAGGAATATATTTTTCACGAAAAGAAGTTGGCTACAATCTATGTCGATCCTAATGGATTCAGCGAAGATGAAACATACGAACGCTTGTTAAGCGTTGCCGAGAAAATTATACACAGGATAAATGATGACAAAAGGTAAAAACTTTTCTACTAATAATACCGGTAAAAGAAGAAAATCTGACTTTTACGAAACTCCATATTCTATAACTCGGCATCTTTTAAATGCGGAGACTTTTCCTTCGCAAGTATTGGAGCCAGCATGTGGAGATGGTGCAATAGTAAAGGTATTAGAAGAAAATGGTTATAACGTTACCTCTTATGATAAGGACGTCGATTTTCTAACCGAAACGAAATCTTATGACAGCGTGATCACTAATCCTCCTTTTAGTTTAGCAAAGGAGTTTATTGAAAAATGTGATGAGATATGTTCTGTAAAATATGCGTTACTGCTTCCTCTATCTTATTTACACGGTAAATCTAGATACGATAATTTTTATCAAAATAATAAAATTAAACTCAAAAACGTTTATGTTTTTACTAGGTATCCTATGCTAGGTGAAACTCTTCGCTCAGACGGTAAGTATAATACCGGAATGATGGTATATGCTTGGTATGTGTTTGAAAAATCTTATACGGGAGAACCCATGATAAAATGGATAGACAATAACGCAGACGTTCTTAAAAAACAAGAAAAGCAAATTGAAGTGTCATTATCCGATCTAATAGATGATTTTGAGGGTTGACAAACGACTCGATATATCGTATATTAAGATGTATTGAGAAGGAGATGTTATGTATAAATTGAAAGTGCCTGCCGCTGACCTCAAGTTCGTCGGTGCAGAACCCGTCTGGACTAAAGAGCCAGAGAATACCGATTCCGAACTTACCCGTGCGCTCAACTGGTATAACTATGTCGCAGACGCTAAAGACTGCCGTGCATTTCTGGTTGACTGGTTCAAGGAAAATGGCACTAAGGATCAGTTGAAGGCACTTTCAAGCATCTCCGATCGTCTTCTGCCCCGCACCTATGCGAATATGGCTCGTATCAGTATGCGTGGCTTTCCTCTTACCGAAGCGCAGATCAGTCGCATCTGGCAAAATGTAGAGGCGCTTGCTGCTAGAAAGGTAGAAGTGGACGTAGAAGAAGATACGGCTGCTGAACCCGTAGTTAAAACTCCCAAGGTTATCAAGTTGGCTTCTACTTACATCGTTTCAGATGTAAATGATGAAATCGAAAACCTTATTAACGGCGAAGACCCGAAGAATATGGGTCAGATTCTTATGCCCTTTAAGATGACCGATAAGCAGTATGCCGACTGTGCCGAAAAGTTGCAGCCGCTACTGGCAGAGTATACAGAGGTTCTAGAACTTCGTCGGACTGACCGTAAGACCCTTACCGAAGAGCAAAAAGAATTCATGGATTCTTTCCCGTTCTCTGGTATCACAATCATTAAGAAGATTGTCCAGCTTGTAGAGGGTTATATCAACGATCTCAAGAAATCTTATGTCAGTAAGCAGGTCGCTAAGGTCCGTAAGAAGAAGCCCAAGGACAAGAGCAAGTTGGTAAAGGGTATCAAGTATCAAGTAGAAGATACAGAACTCGGTATCAAGAGCCTAGAGCCGATTGTGCTACTGAATTGTAGCGAAGTATGGGTGTTTGATACTAAGACCCGTAAGCTGTCTAAGTATTATAGTCCGATTGGTGGTGGTATCACTGTCAAGGGTGCATCGCTTGTTGGTTATGAGGAATCCATGTCCAGTTGCAAGTTGCTCCGTAAGCCAGCAGATCAACTCAAAGACTTTGCTGCCACAAAGAAAAATGACTTGACAAAGTGGTATACTTCTGTTAAAAGTAAGACTGCGAACGTTCGCCCTCGTTTGACGGCAACGACTATAATTCTGAAAGTATTTTGATGGCAGATAATGACAATGTAACCTATCTTAGAATGCAACCTAAGAATCCTGATAATGAAGCATACTCTTATTTTCTAGAGGGTGCAGCGCAACATGCGGCTTATCAGGATGCAGAAGTAATGGCAGCGGCATGCATGAATGGCATTCTTAATGTGATCAACAAGAAAGTTGGTGGCATCAAGAATGATAATATTCATAGAGATGCCGCTGTCATTGCTGTTCTTATTCAAGGTATGTTCATGCGACAGGTAGATGTTCATTGTCCAGAAATCAACCTTCTAGATGATATCAGTGAAATTTTGAGTGGTAAGGTAGAAAGCGAATGATTGTAGTAGACTTCAACCAAGTTGCGATTAGCAACATGATGGCCGAACTCGGTGGTCGGCGTGACGTAGAGGTCAATCTGCCTCTTATTCGGCATATGATCATCAATTCGATCCGTTCTTATAAGCGTAAGTTCGGTGCAGAATTTGGTGAAATCGTAATTGCATGTGACAACCGCCATTACTGGCGCCGTCAGTTCTTTCCTAACTACAAAGCAAATCGTAAGAAGAGCCGCGCAGATAGTGGGTTTGACTGGAATTCGATCTTCGAAGCATTGCATCAGGTTCGCGCCGAGTTACAAGAACATTTTCCGTATCCCGTGATCGATGTTGACGGCGCAGAAGCCGATGACGTAATCGCAACTCTGGCAGAATATAGTCAGACTTCGAATACCGATGGTCTTCTGCCCAGTGCAGAGCCGTTTCTGGTTCTTTCTGGTGACCATGACTTCAATCAGTTGCAGAAGTGGCCAAACGTCAAGCAGTATGCACCCGTGCAGAAAAAGTTTGTCAAGTTAACTGAATCACCTGCCGCCGTTCTCATGGAACATATCATCATGGGTGATAAGGGTGATGGCGTACCGAATATTCTATCGGACGATGATACGTTTGTGACTGGTTCTCGCCAGCGTCCTATGAAGAAAGATAAGGTTGCG
>Ga0222712_10004306_pt1 | contig 14978 bp, 14 predicted proteins | sample C33_657DmetaG_FD_165043 | JGI IMG/M metagenome (GOLD analysis project Ga0222712, IMG submission 165043) | Estuarine water microbial communities from San Francisco Bay, California, United States - C33_657D | ecosystem: Environmental > Aquatic > Marine > Unclassified | place: USA: California... | reverse complement strand
GAAGAGACTTCGCGATTTACCTATAACACCAGAAAAAATTAACTTAAAAAAAGCATAGATTTTAAATCAGAATATTATGAAATGGAAACTAGTGATTATTGGCTTGTGTTGTGCAGTCAATTTTGCATTTGCTCAAGACATTAAAAAGCCAAATCCATTTCAACCTGAAATAGATGCATTTGCTAAAGCTGATAAAGTTAAAATGCCTGATGCAGGTAAAATTCTATTTGCAGGTAGCTCTTCCTTTAGATTATGGCAAGATGTAAATAATTATTTTCCTGGTAAGTCAATATTAAATAGAGGATTCGGTGGCGCCACATTATTAGATCTTATTCAATATTCAAATGAGACCATCATACAATATAAGCCAAAACAAATATTTATTTATTGTGGTGAAAATGACATTGCTGATAATGATACTGTAAAACCAAAGGATGTTTTTAATAGATTTAAGAAATTATATTCCATTTTAAGAACACAACTTCCAGCGTCAACACCAATTGTGTTTTTATCCTTAAAGCCAAGTATCGCTAGATGGTCCATGCATGAAAAAATGGCTGCTTCCAACGAATTAATTAAAAGCTTTATTAGTACTCAAAAAAATATTCAATTCTTGGATGTATATAGTAAAATGTTGGATACAGAGGGTACCCCTTTCAAAGATATTTTTATTGACGACAAATTACATATGAATGCAAATGGGTATGCAATTTGGCAAAAATTAATTGCACCTTTATTATTGTCTGATGAAAAACCAATTGCCAATACCAATACAGGCAAAGTAGCTGGATTTAAAGAAGGCAATATCAATGTTTTCAAAGGTATTCCATTTGCGGCACCACCAGTTGGAGATTTAAGATGGAAAGCTCCTCAAGAAGTGAAAGCCTGGTCTGGTGTGAAAGATTGTATTCAATTTGCGGCTAGTCCCATTCAATTTGATCCAGTTCCATTTATGTGTTGGTCTGAAGAATTTTTAATACCCAAAAAACCAATAGACGAAGATTGTTTGTATTTAAATGTTTGGGCAAAAAATACCGCTATTAAAAAACCTGTTCTAGTATATATATACGGCGGCGGGTTTGTATCTGGTGGAGCAGGTTGCGCTATTTATGATGGAAAAGAAATGGCTGAAAAGGATGTAGTTTTTGTAAGTATTAATTATAGAGTTGGGGTATTTGGATTTTTAGCACACCCTGAATTAACCAAAGAATCTGGATATGGCGCTTCGGGTAATTATGCTTTATTGGATATGATTGCTGCTTTAAAATGGGTGAAGCAAAATATTGCTTCATTTGGAGGAGATCCTAATCAAGTAACTATTGCTGGTCAATCTGCTGGTGCTTTTGCGGTGAATCATTTATGTGCTACTCCTCTTGCTAAGGGTTTATTCAAAGGAGCTATTGCACAAAGTGGCGGAAGTGTTTTAACAAGTGCATTAAGACCTACTACTAGTTTACAAGAAGCAGAAAAAATGGGATTGGATTTTGCAAAAAAATTAAATGCTAGTTCAATAGAAGATTTAAGAAAATTATCTGCAAAAACTATTTTCAATGCTAATCAAGGATTAACTTATCCAATTGAAGATGGTTATGTGCTTCCAAGTTCTATAGCTGATATGTATAAGAATGGAAAACAAAATGATGTGGCTTTAATTTTAGGTTGGAATTTAGATGATAAAGTAACTGGTCCACCGGTTAATGCAGATGCTTACAAACAACAATTACAAAAACAATTTGGAACAAATGCAGATAAAGTATTGCAATATTATCCTGCAACCAATGATGCTATTGCAGCAGCATCTCAAGATAATTTAAGTAGAGATGGTTTTTTTGGTGTTCAAGGTTATGCATGGGCAAATGCGCAACTTCTTAAAGGGAAATCAAAAGTATTTGTATATAATTTTAATAGAAAGCTACCTTCTTATAGTGCAGCTTCCAATTTTGGTGCTTTTCATACAGGAGAGGTACCCTATGTTTTTAATAATTTAAAAACAGTGAATAGACCTTGGGAAGATATAGATATTCAATTAGCCGATCAGGTATCCAGCTATTGGGTGAATTTTGTTAAAACGGGTAATCCAAACGGAGGCAATTTGTCTATTTGGCCTGCCTATACTACAGAAAAAGACCAGGTTTTAGTCATAGACCAGCAAACCAGTGCTACAAAAATGCCTTTTAAGGATGGCTTAAGAATTTTATCTACGTTGTATTAAAATTCAATCCAAAATAGAGAAGAATTAGCATTTTTTGCTACATTTGAGAAATGATTAAAAATCATAATATGAAAAAAAGCCTTATTTCTTTTGTATTTGCTTCTTTAGTATTGATGGCTTGTAGTAAATCTGGAGATAGTCCAGCGCCCACTCCAAACCCACCTGCACCTACTCCAGAGGCAACTATTGTATTTACGATAGATCCAGATCCTGGTACATCTATTTATGCTTCATTGGGAGCATCTCAATCAATGGCAGTAAATATTTCATCTACACTACCATCGGCTGGCGTAACCATTGACGTGAAAACAACTAAGGATAGTGATGGTAGTACAGTTTCTTCAAGTAGTGTTGCAAGTACAACAGCGAAGAATACCATTTCTATAGATAATCTAACTGCTGGTGTATTATGTACAACAACTATAACGGTTACTTCTAAGTCTAAATCAGACAATAACGCAGCTAAGTCTTTTAAAATTGCAAGAAAGTAATTTTAAGTACAATATAAAAAAAGCCATCCCAATATTCGGGATGGCTTTTTTGTTGGGTAGCATTTAAGCAAATGAATCAACTTCCTCTTGAACCACCAGTTTTAATTGGCTTCTTGTTAGCTCCAGTAGATTTTGTATTTGCTTTAGCTATAAACTTAGAACTTCCACCTTGTACAGTTGATTTTGTATTGCTTGCGGCGTTCTTAGCTGCTTTCTTTTCGTTGATATGAAATCCCATAATGGTTATATTTGAGGTATAAATATAATTAATAATCATCAATTAACATCATGCTTCAAAGTTCTACTATACAATTTCTAAAATCCTTAAAGAAGAACAATAATAAAGACTGGTTTGAAAAAAATAGAAAACAGTATGAGTTGGCTAAAACCGATTATCTAGATTTTGTAACAAAGGTTTTACAAGAACTTCAAAATTTTGATAAGACCTTATTAGAATTACAGCCCAAACAGTGCGTATTTAGATTAAATCGAGATGTTAGATTTAGTAAAAACAAAGAACCCTATAAAACCAATTTTGGAGCAAGCTTTAGTAAAGGTGCCAAGAAAATTCAGTCTGCTGGATATTATCTTCACTTAGAGCCTGGTGAAAACTTTGTAGGTGGAGGATTATGGATGCCAATGGCGCCAGATTTAAATAAAGTAAGACAAGAGATTGATTATTGCTTCAAAGAGTTTAGTAGTATTCTGAAGAAACCAAATTTTAAAACAACTTATGGCGATATGGATAATTCAATGAAATTAGTTCGTCCTCCAAAAGGTTTTGAAATTGACAATCCTGCACTTGACTATTTGAAACTAAAAAGCTTTGTTGTTACTCGCCCAATGAAAGATATTGAATTAACAGACAAAGCTTTGATAAAAAATGTGGTAAAAGATTTTAAATCAATTGCCCCACTTGTGCATTTTTTAAATAGGGCAATTGAATAAATTATATGTAAGGTATTATTTAAACTTTTTAAAGTGTTATATTTAGTAAGTCAAACTAATTGAAGTTTTATATTAAATAGTATAATGCCATGAGAATTTATTTATTATTGATTACATTATTTGCTTTTTCTTTTTCGATAAAAGCGCAAGTTCCAGAAGGCAAGACAGTTATTAGTTCACTTTATGTGTATGATATGGCTTCTGGCCAATCTAATATGGTAACTAGGGAGCTAAGACATTTTGAAGCGCCTAACTGGTCCAGAGATGGTAAATATTTTTTAATCAATGCTTATGGTAAATTAGAAAAAATGTCTATGACTGGGGATAGGATGGGCTATTTAAATACAGGCACTGTGCAAGATTGTAATAATGATCATGGATTTAGTTTTGACGGCAAAGATCTTTTTATTTCATCGGGAAAGTCCTCAATTAAAGAGCATAGTTCATTTATCTTTAAAGTACCAGCTAATGGCGGAGAGCCAATGCAATTAACACTTATTACTCCTTCTTATTGGCATGGAATTTCTCCAGACGGTAAAACAATGGTTTACTGTGCAGCAAGAAATGGCAACTATGACGTGTATTCAATGTCTACCAATGGTGGAGAAGAAAAAAGATTGACTACCGCAGAAGGTTTAGATGATGGTCCAGAATATAGTCCAGATGGCAAGTATATTTATATCAATTCTTTTAGAACGGGTCATATGCAAATATGGAGAATGGCTCCTGATGGATCTAACCCAGAACAAATGACTTTTGATGAGAAGTCTAATTGGTTTGCTCATATAAATCCAAATAATAAAGTTGCAACTATTATTAGTTACGATGAAGATCAGGTTCAAGCACATCCTTTTGGAAGGCAGGTGAGAATTAGGTTATTAGATCTTCAGACAAAGAAAATAAAAGACTTAACAGGTCCATTTTATGGTGGACAAGGGACCATCAATGTTCCTTCTTGGAATCCAGAAGGAACAAAGTTTGCTTATGTTAAGTATGAATTGTTTTAGAACGAACTAAACTAATTTCATTGCAATAGGATCCCAATGAATAGGCTTTAGTTGCTCGGCACTCAAATTACATGCAATAGATGGAGCTGCAGCTCTTAATCCAAATGATGCATCTTCTGGTATTGCAGAGCCAGTTCTTATACCGTTGAAAAATACAATCATATGATCTAATCTGTCGTCGTAATCATTAGGTGCATTAAATGCCATTTCTTTTCCTAGGTCGTATCCGCCTTCAGTATCATCACCATATTCGGATTTATACCATTTCTTAAACTCTTCTTTTTGTTTATTAGAGAAGCTATCAAATGAATCATATCCTCCATATCCTGGTACAGCTCTTCTTTTGATAGTTCTTAATTTAAATCCATTTCCATTGACATCAATGACTCCTTCTGTACCAATAAGCTTTAAGCCAAATGGTCCTTTACCTTCACCATCTGTTAAATTAACTCTAGTTGTTACGTGAAAAGCGCCATGTTTATCTGAACCCTGATAATTCATTATTGCATTAAAAATATCATAAGCATCTCTTCCATCTTTCCAAAGTTTTAGATTAGCAATACTTGAAATCATATTGGGTCCTTTTGCTTCGGTAATGGTATGAATACCCGTTAACAAGTGTACAATTAAATCTCCTGCTGCACCTGTTCCATAATCTTTGTAATTACGCCATCTAAAAAATCTTTTTGCGTCAAAAGGAACTTTAGGTGCTTCTCCTAAAAAGGTATTAAAGTCAATTGTCTCTGGTGAAGCGTCTCTTGGGATAGAATATTGCCATGCTCCTCTTGCGTCAGATCTGTCACAAAATGATTGTATCATTGTTAACTCACCGATTGCACCTTCTTGTAATTTCTTTTTTGCTTCAAGTATGCCCACTGCACTTGCCATTTGGCTTCCAACTTGAAAAACTTTTTTAGTTTCCTTTTGTGCATTAATAATACCCCATCCTTGTTCAATTTTTTGAACCATTGGCTTTTCACAGTATACATGCTTGCCCGCTCTCATGGAATCTATTGCAATTTTTTGATGCCAATTATCTGGAGTACAAACCAATACCGCATCAATATCCTTTCTATTTAAAAGCTCTCTATAATCTCTAGTAGTATAAATATGGTTACCCCATTTTTCTTTTGCTCCTTCTAATCTACCAGTATATAAATCACATACTGCCACTAATTCTACTCCCGGCACTTTAAGTGCAGTGTCAGTATCAAAATGACCAATAATGCCACAACCAATCAGTCCAATCCTGATTTTATCATTAGCACTCACTTTAATATTTGATTTGATTAGACTTGAAGGAATATTATTATTTGCACTAGCTGCATTTCCAACAGCTAATAAAGCAACTGATCCTCCAATGTTTTTAAGAAAATTACGGCGGTTATTTGGCATAGCTTTATCGTTTACTTAAAGTTAATATATATAAATTAGAATTATTGAAGGTTTTTTCAACTAACTGATCATTCTAATATATAAAGCCTCAACTTCTTTTCTAGCCCAAGGAGTCTTTCTTAAAAATTTTAAACTTGAGTTGATGCTAGGATTGCTATTAAAGCAATTGATGCGTACATGCTGTCCTAGAACTTCCCAGCCAAAATGACTTACTAATTCAGTAAGTATAAATTCGAGCGTTTTTCCATGTAATGGATCTTTGGAAGCTTGTTGCATATACAATATTAAGTAATTTGCGGGCATGAACACCGAGAGATACTTTATTATTTATAAACCAGTAAATATGGTCTCTCAATTTATAAGTTCACATGAAGTTAGATTACTAGGAGATTTAAAATTTGATTTTCCAGCAGGCACACATGCCATTGGAAGATTAGATCAAGATTCGGAAGGGCTTTTGCTATTAACCACTAATAAGAAAGTTACTCAACTATTGTTCCAAGGTGACAGGCCGCATACTCGAACTTATTTGGTGCAAGTAAAAAACAAAGTTAGTTTAGAGACGGCTGAGTTATTATCCAATGGCATTGAGATTAGTGCAAGTAACGGCGAAAAGTATGTGACTAACCCATGTTTAGTGAAATTAGTGAATAAGCCAAGCTACATTACTGATCCAGAAACACCATTACATCCAAACGCAGAACATTCTTGGTTGGAGATTAGTTTAACAGAAGGAAAGTTTCATCAAGTAAGAAAGATGGTAGCTGCGGTACATCACAAATGCATTCGTCTAATTAGAACCTCTATTGAAAATATTGATATAAAAAATCTATTACCCGGAGATGTGAAAGAAGTTGATGAGCAATACTTTTTCGAAAAATTAAAATTATAAAAAAGGCTCCTGTAAAGGAGCCTTTTTTATTGGAAAGTATTTATTATTTGAGAACAGGTAACTGAATAGTAGAAGCGTCATGATAAATTTTGATAGTAGCTTTTTTAAAGTCGCTATCCTTTGCTTTGTAGATATTCATGAATTGTTGTGGATTTCTATCTACCAATGGGAACCAAGTACTTTGAATTTGAATCATCATTCTATGTCCTTTTTTAAATTGATGCGCAATATCTGGTAAAGTAAATTTAACCTGTGTTGGTTTGCCTGGCACAAATGCTTCTGGTTTTTCAAAACTATTTCTGAATTTTCCTCTCATTACTTCGCCTCTTACTAGCATTTGGTATCCATTCATAACATGCTCGGTAGGCATCTTGTTTTCAAAATTATCAGGATATACATCAATTACTTTTACGATAAAATCTGCATCTGTTCCGCTTGTGCTAGCCATTAAGTCTGCAACAATTGGTCCTGCAAGTGTTAAATCTTCTTTTAAAACTTCTGTTTGATACACTAAAACATCTGGTCTTCTTGCAGCAAATCTTTGATCATCTAACATATATTCTTGTGTACGACCTGAATGAATTTCAGGTACATAAGGTACTGGCTTTGCTGGATCACTAATGTATTCATCAAAACTAGTGGATACTTTTGCAACTGCTTTCGCAAAACTTCCATTCTTACCTAGTGCATAAGCTTCCATTGTCATATTCGCTGCAGGCCAAGTAGAGAAGTTCCTCCACTCATTCGCACCACTTATAAAAATGGTAGCTTCTTTAATTGATTCAGCTGAACCTTTATTTTTTAAATAATAATTAAAGAAGGGTAGTTCTAAATTTTTACCATACCAATCACTAGTATTAGATCCAAATTCTACAAATCCTAAATGAGTTCCATCTGCACGACCCCATTGGCCATGATGCCATGGTCCCATTACTATTTTGTTATTATTTTTTGTGTTGGTTTCAATGGCCTTATATAAATTCCAAGCACCATAACAATCTTCTGCGTCAAATAATCCACCCACAATTAATGTAGCAATATTTGGATTGATTACATTCACATTTGCTCTAGCATTTCTAGCTTTCCAAAATGCATCATAGTTAGGATGAGTAACTAAGTCATTCCAGAACAATAAACTATCACCTGTCAACTTAGTGAAATTGGTTAAAGCCCCAGTTTGTAAATAGAAACCGTAATTATCTTTAGTTGGAAAAGGAAATCCGCTTTGTCCAACACTGGTTGGTTTAGGTCTTGGTTTTCCAAATCCTGTATAAAAATTGAATGCATCCAATAACATAAAAGCACCATTATGGTGGAAATCATCTCCTATAAACCACTCACTTACTGGGGCTTGCGGGCTAACCGCTTTTATTGCTGGGTGATTGCTATGTGCCGCCATATTTGCATAGAAACCAGGATAAGAAGTTCCAAATACGCCCACATTTCCATTGTTATTAGGAATATTTTTTACCATCCAATCAATCGCATCATAGGCATCTGTAGCCTCGTCTATTTCATTTCCTTTTTTATTAGGATTGAATGGACGTACATCTTCAAAAACGCCTTCGCTCATCCATCTACCTCGGACGTCTTGAATTACATAGATATAATTTTCTTTAAAGAAATATTTTCTTGGGTTATTCCAAATAGCAGAAAATTTATCTTCTCCATAGGGTGCACAAGAATAAGGAGTTCTTGTTAAGATAATGGGATGTTTTTCAGAAACATCTTTAGGCGCATAAATAGTGGTAAATAATTTTACACCATCACGCATTGGAATCATCACTTCTTTTTTAGTGTAATTGTTCACTACCCATGTAGAATCTATTTCTTGAGCACCAGCCCAAAAGGGCATTGCGCATAATAGGAAAATAATTTTTTTCATATAGTAATTGTTGATTTTAATTTTGTGGAGGGAACCAAGTTCCAAATTTGGTAAGATCTACATTTCCGCCGGATAAAATGATTCCTACATTTTTACCTTGGAATAATTCTTTGTTTCTGATTGCTGCAGCTAGTGGCACAACACAGCTTGGTTCTACAATAATTTTCATTCTCTCGTATACTAATTTTAATGCTGCTTTGATTTCTTCATCAGATACCAATAAGATATCAGTAACATGTTCTTTAATAATGGCCAAAGTTCTTTCGGAAAGTGTGGTCATTAATCCATCAGCAATGGTGTTAATGAAAGGCGCTTTCTCTACCTTACCAGATTGTATACTTAAAATAGCATCCGCTGCGCCCTCAGGCTCTCCACCATATACCTTCATAGAGGGTTTATAATAATGTGCACCCAAACAGGTGCCAGATAATAAACCGCCACCGCCTACAGGCGTAATGACTGCATCTAATTGGGGTACTTCTTCTAATAATTCTTTAACACAGGTGGCTTGTCCAGTGATGACTCTATCATCATCATATGGATGTATAAATTCGGCGCCCGTTCTTTCTACTACTTCATTTAACGCGGTTTCTCTAGCTATTTGATTGGCTTCGCAGATAATTACCTCTGCGCCATATCCTCTTACAGCATCCACTTTAACTTGAGGAGAAGATTTTGGCATTACTATATAGGCCTTTATACCAAGCATTTTTGCAGCATAAGCTAATGCTTGAGCATGATTGCCGGAGGAATGTGTGGCAACACCATTTTTTAATTGGGCTGCATCCAAACTAAGACTGGCGTTCATGCCACCTCTTATTTTAAAAGCACCTATTTTTTGGAAGTTCTCGCATTTAAAATAAAAATTGATTCCAAACATTTCGTTAATACTTTTATTTGTCATCACTGGAGTGTGATGAATATAAGAGTCAATTCTTTCTGCCGCCTTTTCTATGGCTTCCTTTGTAATTCGCATTTTATCCGTTTTTTCTAGATTTGTTGATACCCAATAGGGAACATGAATTTAACAAAAAATAGCCATCCTTACTTCAAAGTTTATGTGAGATTGGTTATATTTAGTATTCCAACAATTGTCTAAAGCTAAGTCTATGAAAAGCAATGTATTTACGGTGCAAGAAATTGCTAGGTACCATCAAGATGGGTATCTAATTGTAAAAAATTTTTGTACTAAACCGGAAGTTGATAAAATGTTTAGTAATGCATTAGAAGACGATGCAATGGCTAAGAACGCTTTAGACTTAAACGATCAGACAGGGAAGAAAACTAAATTGTCCTTATGGTTTACTCCAGGAAATGATATTTTCGGCTATTTAACAAGAAGTGAAAGAATGGTTGGAAGAGTGGCTCAATTACTGGATAGTGATGCTCCTGTTTGTCATTTTCATTCTAAACTCATGCAAAAAGAACCCAAAGTAGGAGGTGCATGGGAATGGCATCAAGATTATGGTTATTGGTATAAGAATCAGTTTATGTTTCCGGATCAATTGATTAGTGTAATGGTGGCGCTCACTCCAGCAAATAAAAAAAATGGCTGCATACAAGTTATTAAAGGTTCTCATAAATTAGGAAGAGTGAATCATGGATTTGCAGGAGAACAAGTTGGTGCAGATTTGACCATGGTAAATAATGCTTTAGAAACCATGGAACTAATTTATGTAGAGATCGAACCCGGAGACGCTTTGTTTTTTCATAGTAATATTTTACATCGCTCTGCAGCTAATGAATCCGATCATCCTAGATGGTCAATTATTTCTTGTTATTCTTCTCAATCTAATTTAGCCTATAACGAAACTTCTACTTCCTGGAAAATACCAGTAAGTGTAGTGCCAGATGAAGCTATACTTCAATGGGAGGCAGAGAGTTTGAGTACAGCAGATTTTTTAAAGAAAGAAAATGATCCAGCATTAAAAGAAACTGGATGGGAAAATAAATAATGGGTATGTTATTATTAGGCATAGATATTGGAACATCTTCCATTAAAGTTGCTATCGTTGATGCGGCATCTAGTAAGACTTTGGTGACAGTGCAATATCCTGATGCAGAAACACCCATCAATGCTTTACAACCTGGTTGGGCAGAACAAAACCCTAATAGCTGGTGGGAGCATGTTCAACAAGCCATTTTAAAAGCGCATGCAACAAAAAAATATAATCCTTTAGATATTCAATCCATTGGTATTGCTTATCAAATGCATGGCTTAGTTATAGTAGACAAAGATCAACAAGTTTTAAGAGATAGTATTATTTGGTGTGATAGTAGAGCGGTAGAAATTGGCAATAGAGCGTTTAAAAATATTGGAGAAGAAAAATGCTTAAGTCATTTATTAAATTCTCCTGGAAATTTTACAGCATCTAAATTAGCATGGGTTAAAGAAAATGAGCCCGCAATTTTTGAAAAGATAGATAAGATCATGTTGCCTGGAGATTTTATTGCAATGAAATTAACCGGAACAATCACTACAAGTATTGCAGCTTTATCTGAAGGCGTGTTCTGGGATTTTAAGAACAAAGAGATATCCAAAGATGTGTTGAATTATTTTGGTTTTGATGCTTCCATTTTCCCTACTATTCAAGAAGTATTCAGCAATCATGGAAATTTAGATAAAAAGATTGCATCCTCACTTGGACTAAAAGAAGGAATTCCTGTAGCTTACAAAGCAGGGGATCAACCCAATAACGCACTCTCTTTAAATGTATTCTCCCCTGGCGAAGTAGCCGCTACTGCGGGTACCAGTGGTGTGATCTATGGAGTGGGAGAAAGTTTACACTATGATAAAGCATCTAGGATAAATCAATTTGCACATGTTAATTATACAAAGGATTTAGATAGACTAGGTATGTTATTGTGTATTAACGGCACTGGCATCATGAATAGTTGGGCAAAGAAATGGATTGGGGATTTGAATGATTATGTACAAATGAATGAAGCAGCTTCTGCGATTGCTATTGGATCAGAAGGATTGCAAGTGCTTCCTTTTGGTAATGGCGCAGAGCGCATTTTTAATAATCAAATTATTGGGGCACATTTATTGAACCTTAATTTAAACCAACATAGTGCTGCACATATTTATAGAGCAGTGCAAGAGGGTATTGCTTTTGCTTTTAGATATGGTTTAGATATTATGAAAGAGAATGGTATTATCCCAAAAGTGATCAGAGCTGGTAATGCCAATTTATTTAAAAGCAACATTTTCACAGAAGCTTTTGTAAATACACTCAATGTGCCTGTTGAATTATATGATGTAGATGGAAGTGTAGGTGCTGCAAAAGCAGGAGGCATGGGTGCTGGCGTATATACTTCTTCTAAAGAAGCATTTCAGCATTTTACGCCTATACAAACAATAGAGCCAACAGTATCAATACAATACGATGAATTATATCATCATTGGTTAGAATCACTCAATAAATTTATTTAAATAATCTCTCACTAAATCTTTTTTTATGTCAGTAGTATTAGGTAACACAGAATTCTTTAAAGGAATTGGCAAAATCAGTTACGAAGGTCAAGCTTCTTCTAATCCATTAGCGTATAGATGGTATGATGAAAATAAAGTAGTCGCAGGTAAGCCAATGAAAGAATGGTTAAGATTTGCGGTAGCTTATTGGCATAGTTTCTGTGGAAATGGATCTGATCCATTTGGAGGCCCTTCACAAATTCATCCTTGGGATGCAAAAGCAGATCCAATTGAAAGAGCAAAAGACAAAGCCGATGCGGCATTTGAGTTCATTACTAAAATGGGCCTACCTTATTTTTGTTTTCATGATATTGATGTAGTGGATTATACTAATGATGTTGTAGATAATGAAAAGCGTTTGCAAACAATGACTGCTTACTTACAAGAAAAGCAAAAATCGAGTGGCGTAAAATTATTATGGGGTACTGCGAATGTGTTTAGTCATAGAAGATATATGAATGGGGCATCTACCAATCCTGACTTTCATGTACTTGCTCATGCAGGTGCTCAAGTGAAAGCTGCAATGGATGCAACCATTGCATTGGGTGGAGAAAATTATGTGTTTTGGGGAGGAAGAGAAGGGTATATGAGTTTGTTGAATACTAATATGAAGCGAGAGAAAGAGCATCTTGCTAAGTTTTTGCATACAGCAAAAGACTATGCTAGAAAAAATGGTTTTAAAGGAACATTTTTTATTGAACCTAAACCATGTGAGCCAACAAAGCATCAATATGATTATGATAGCGAAACAGTTATTGGTTTTTTACGTCAATATGATTTATTAAACGATTTCAAATTAAATATTGAAGTGAATCATGCTACTTTGGCTGGACATACCTTCCAACATGAGCTACAAGTAGCAGCTGATGCAGGTATGTTGGGTAGTATGGATGCGAATAGAGGTGATTATCAAAATGGTTGGGATACGGATCAGTTTCCAACTAATTTAAATGAATTAACAGAATCGATGTTAATTATCATGGAAGCGGGCGGTTTCCAAGGAGGTGGTATTAATTTTGATGCAAAGATTAGAAGAAACTCCACTGACCCTGCTGATTTATTCCATGCACATATTGGAGGCATTGATAGTTTTGCTAGAGCATTAATTACTGCAGATGCTATTTTACAAAAATCCGAGTACAAGCAAATTAGAAAAAACAGGTATGCTTCTTTTGATGCGGGTGCTGGAAAAGATTTTGAAAATGGACAATTAAGTTTAGAAGATTTAAGAGCTTATGCAATTGAGAAAGGAGAGCCAGCAACTATTAGTGGACGTCAAGAATATCTAGAAAACATTATTAATAATTTTATTTAAGCGACTATCTTACTCATTATTTCTTATCTTGATGCATGCAAACAACGGTTAAAAAACTAGGTTTATGGACGAGTACTTCATTAGTACTAGGGAATATGATTGGAGCCGGAGTTTTTATGATGCCATCTACATTGGCTAGTTTTGGTGGCATTAGTATTATTGGCTGGGTTGCATCATCTATCGGTGCTTTTTTATTAGCTAAAATATTTGCCCATCTAAGTAAAATGATGCCAGGATCGGACGGAGGTCCCTACGCTTATTCAAAATCTGCTATGGGTGATTTTGCGGGTTTCTTAGTTGCTTGGGGTTATTTGATTTCGGTGTGGTGTACCAATGCGGCTATCACCGTTTCTTTTATAAGCGCCTTAAGTACTTTTATTCCAGCTTTGGCTACTAATTCTTTATTGGCTGTGTTTACTGGATTAGCTACTATTTGGATTTTAACTTGGATCAATACATTAGGCGTACTCGCTTCAGGTAAACTTCAGTTAATTACTACTATCTTAAAAGTAGTGCCCATTTTTTTAGTGGGTATTGTGGGCATATTCTTTATTCAATGGAATAATTTTTTACCTTTTAATGCAAGTGGCACAAGTACACTTTCCGCAATCACTGCAACAACAACACTAACCTTTTTTGCTTTTTTAGGAATTGAATGTGCGACTATTCCATCTGGCAGTGTTGATAATCCAGAGAAAACAATTGCTCGTGCAACTTTATTAGGAACTTTTATTGCCACGGCTGTATATATATTAAGTACTGTAAGTATTATGGGTATGATACCAGCAGCTCAATTAAAAAATACTGTAACACCTTTTGCAGATGCAGCAACCATTATTTGGGGTGCTGGTGCAAAATACTGGGTGAGTGCAGGTGTTGCTATTGCAGCGTTTGGCGCATTAAATGGATATATTTTAATTCAAGGACAATTGCCAGCAGCTATCGCTAATGATCAATTATTTCCTGCAATTTTCGCAAAGAAAAACAGCAAGGGCGTACCTGCTATTGGAGTCGCTATTTCTAGTGTATTGGTTTCTTTATTTATGATCATGAATTACACGAAAGGCTTAGTTGATCAGTTTAAATTTTTAATCTTATTAACTACACTGACTGTTTTGATCCCTTATTTATTTTCTACTGCTGCCTATATTATTTTTAGATTGAAAGAAGCCAATCTTTCAAGATGGATAAAATATTCTGCTATAACATTAGCATCACTTGCCTTTTTGTTTTTTATGTGGATGATTATTGGTTCAGGGCAAGAGATAGTTTATTGGGGTTTTGTATTATGCATGTCATCTATTCCTGTTTATGTATGGGGAGTAACTAAGAGAAATAAAAAAGTTTAATTATAAAAT
>Ga0222712_10004305_pt1 | contig 14980 bp, 2 predicted proteins | sample C33_657DmetaG_FD_165043 | JGI IMG/M metagenome (GOLD analysis project Ga0222712, IMG submission 165043) | Estuarine water microbial communities from San Francisco Bay, California, United States - C33_657D | ecosystem: Environmental > Aquatic > Marine > Unclassified | place: USA: California... | reverse complement strand
GTTGTTTTGTCACAACAACTTGCCTAGACTCTGTAGACAATCCACTAGTAATATCGAGACCACCTAACTTAGAAACCCACAATTTATAGGATGTTGAATTTGCCAAAACAACCAATGCATGAAATCTTTCTCCAAGCAAGTATACTGGAGATTCAAAAGTTACTCTGGTCGGTAGTGATGCATCAGAAGAAGTTACTACTTGTGATGGTTCTAAAACCACCTCAGCATAGGGATATATTGTTTGTGTAGGAAGACCTAATTCCATAGGTCTTAATTGCACAGTTACTGGCAAGTCATTATCTTTAGAGTAAAAATATAAATCTACTGAAGTTACAAAATAACCACTACTTTGTTGTACATAAAAAGATTGAGCTAAGGGGTCTACAATTTTCATTTTACTCGTATTTCGAGGACGTTGAGCTGGTTTCTATCATTCTATTTATTTTCTTTAGTAATCTATTTGTTTTTTATATTCTATAATATTACCTATATCCAACACCGGGACTATATGTTGGATGAGTACCAGGAGGTTTTGAAGTGCCGCTGGTTGATCTTGGATAAACTTGTTGGGTAGTAGTGTTAGTGTATTGCATACTTGGAACCCCATTATCTTTCCATGTACCCGTTGCTGGATCTATTACACCCCAAGTAGTGCTTGAACCAGCGGAATATTGATATTGGCCATTACCAATATATACTCCATTAGAAACAGTTCCATCAGTATTAAATGTAACACCTCCCAGTGTTTTTCCACTAAATTGTCCATAATCTCCAGTTTGAATAGCACCAGAAATTTCTACTACTGGTTTTGGAGACGAAGATGATGAAGATGTAGATGTACTAGTTCTTCTTCTAGTTGTTGTTGGTGTATATGTGGGTGGTGGTGAAGTGGTTCCAATTAGTGTAGTATTTACAACTGGTGTACCGGTTGTAACATCTGTTTTAGACTCTGTTGGAGTTATAGTTTCTACTCTTGCGTTTTTGACTACAAGAATATTTTCCTGAGTTGTATTGAGTGTACCTTCAGCGAAGTACCTTTCTTCAGCTCCGGTTGTATTAATACCTTCTATTGAAGAGTTTGTAGGACTACTTGTTAACTTGAATAACTTTGTCCCACATTCGAATCGATTTCCATCTATCCAAGATGGAATAAAGAATGAACCAATTAATGTTCCAACATTATCTGAAACTAAACGAATATCGGAAATTGATGCTTGTGCTCCAGACTCAGAACCTCTTAAAATCATATTAGGTCTTAAGTATCCATAATAAGAACCTTGAGCCATTGTACTCAAACTGTAGGTATCAACATTCAAAATAGTTGAAGTTGAAGAATAAGCGTCTGGTATAGTCAAGTTTGAGTTATATGGATTTGTTGTATAAACATCACTTGGGTTGTCATATGCACCATACTTATGATTGGATTTTGCTACTCTAAATTTAAGACTATTGGAGTAGGCTCGCCCACAGGACGTAAAAGTTACAGTGGGAGGTAAAAAGGGATTATTCAAATACAATTCTGCAGTAACAGTTTCGCCAACCTTAAAAGTGCCACTAATCATTTTAATTTCTATAAGTTTTGGAGTAATAAACGTATTAACATCAACTCCATCGAAGAAAGAATAAACTTGAGTCAGTGGCTTTAATCTCTTAGCAGTAAATTCTACATTTCTAGATCTCATAAATGGAATTACAGAACTGCTAATTATAAAACTACCTAAACTTTGAGAATCATATTGTGGAGTAACTATAGTTTGTTCTCCTGTTCTGGTCGAATTTGATGTTGTAGTAGTGGTAGTTATTGTTTCTGAGTAAGTATTATATCCAGAAGTATAAACTCTAGGGGTTGAAGTTTCTGTTTCTGTTCCCGTCCATACAGTTTCCCAAGAATCCCAAATAATCGGACTGAATCCATTTTGTGGGTCTGCATCGTACTGCAACAATGTTTCTGTATAATTGCCTGCGACATCAACAGTTTTTGGTTGCGTAGGCATTTGTTCAATCCAAATGTCTGATGAAGGATATAGTTGTATTGTTCCTCCATAATAAGTATCAGCATATGGATTTACACTAACAACAAAAGTAGAAAACTGTTGATTTATTTCTCTGACTTGTTCATAGTCTAGAGTAAGTAATTGGCCTGTTCTTTTTACACCAGTTCCTATCAAATCATTAGCATATCTTAAATCCGCATTTGGGTTTGAAGTTGTGCCAATTCCTATAATAGATTGTGTTCCTAATAAAAGATCAATTTGTGTAGTAAAATGTGGAGGTCTTAATTGTCTATTTTGTATATCAATACTATTTTTTACGTTAGTAGTCTTTCTTTGTGCAAGAGTGGTTGTAAAATTATCAACAAAAAATCCAGATTTAAATCTATTTAAATTTTTACTGTCTGTAATTATTAGGTTTTCGGTTTCTTTTTCAAGCAAAGATAAAGTCGTATAATATTCAAGATTTGATATTCTGTCCTCAAGTTTCTTGATATCTGACATTCTATATCTTCTGTGCTCAGTCAAATAGATAGCAACTTCTTGCATATCACAGAGATATGCGGGTAAAGAAACAGTTGCCAATTCTAAAGCATCATCTATTTTTGCTGGAGGAGCTGGATTTTCGGCAGGAGCTCCTTGACTGAGTTGAAATACTCCATTTTTTGATAAGAAAATTTTATCAATTCTTGGAAGATAGAATGAATAATCTAACAATATTGATTCATCTGAAGCAAGAATATTTGCAGTATTATTTCCTACCTGACTAAAATCCCTTGACAAAAATTCAAATGGAGAAAAAGAACTTCCAGTAAAATTAGAAACTCTAGGTCTAATATCTAAAATGTCAGAGTTACTTATTTGTCCAATTTTGCCAATATCACAATAATCAAATTGACTATAAGAGTTTACTGTTACTAAATCGCCATTGTCCGAAGCAGAAAAACTTGCCGATTGATATACAATTTTTATTTTCTTATTTGGTTCTCTAAAATTAGATTTTCTAGTTATCTTAGAATAATCATATATTGTTGTTTTTTGTCCTTGGTCTAAAATAAAGTTAGAAGTAATGTTATTATCACCATCAATCACTGAAGTAATTGTTGCAGTTATGCCGGATTGTTTAAATGTAACTACTTCACCATTTATGAATCTTGTAGAATTTAAATAAACAATTCCTACATTCAAATCATTTATCTTTTCTGCATATAATGCAACAGACTTACTATTTTTTCCAACAATTTCATCGCCCAGTATCAAATCCCCAGTCTTATTAGTTGGGCCACTTAAATCCGAAAATGTTAATCTGGGAAGATCTGGGGAATTGGTATCGTTTGATTCATATACTGCATAAATTTTAGTTACATCTGGTTCTAGTAAACAAATCTCTTCATCCTGAACTCTGGTTCCGTATGGAAAATTGCCATAAGTTAATCCATCATTTAAAGTTGTTGCTCCTACACCAGATCCCTCATATTTTGACTTACTAACTGTTAGTGTTTTTACCTTATTATTGAGTTTTATCTTTTCCTTTACGTTTATTTTTCTTAAAGTAGCTATTAATTTTGCTGGACCATTACCATTAAGTCCATTTATTGTCAATGTTCTAGAACCATTTGTAAAGACAAATCTATCTTCTGTTAGTGTTTCTGTATAACCGTCTTGTCTTATAAGAACATATCTTTCTTCATCAAAAGGTAAGAAAGTTTCATTCTCCAATGACGTTAATGGTCCCACAGAATTTGAAGTAATCGTTACATCATACTGTTTTCTTATTGTTAAGTATGAATTTGTCAACCCTACAGAAGAAACTTTTTTCTTTGGTAAAACTGTAAATAGAGTATTATCTGTAGAAGACTGTAATTTAGATGAAAGAATTGTAAAGTTTGCTGGGGAAATTGTGCTAGATGGCAGAGAACCATCACAAATTCCATTAACAGTCGTTATTCCGCTAATTGTTATAGAAGTTTCGGAGACTGAATTGACTTTTGCATATGAAATGGGAGTTATTCCGGGATTTGTAAATGCAACAATATTTCCTACAGTAGCAATTCCTGTAAAAATTATATCATTTGATGTTACCGTACTTATTCCCCCAGAATTTGCAGTAATATCAACAGATCCAATACTTGTAGCAGGAAAAAGTCGAGTATCTGCATTAAATGTAAATGCAGACCCAACTACACCAAATAATGATTGTACATCATTTTCACCAAAAGTATTAACTGAAACAGAAACTCTTGGATTTTCTATTCCATTAAAAATTAATTTTTCTCCAATCGAAAATCTTCCTTTAATATTATATGCGGTTAAAATTCCAGAATTTGTAGTAGAATATCTTAAGTGTGCGGTTGCTCCGCTAGATTTTCCTTTAATATGAACAGGTGTACTTAAACTAATTGGTTCGTTTAATGTTATATCCGCATATGTTTGAATATCATATAAAGTAATATCCCACTGATTTACTTTTCTATTGAGTGTATCATAAGATCCTGACTCTAGAGCAAAGTCATAAACTCTAGCAATCCCAATTTCTTTTCCCTGAGCTTCAAATTTATCTAAACCTTTTCTACTATTTCTTAAACTTACGGTATATGAAGTGGACAGACCAATAATAGGACAACCATCAACATTATTTAAAGTATAAGTTGGGCCCGTTAGATAATTTATACTTTGATTTGTTAAAGTTTTTGTTGTTCTTGGTTTAGGAAAATCTAAAAAAGTAGTGGCAACATTTCCTACGTTATAACCACGAATGTACGCATTTGTTGGAGAAATTGAATACGTACCTAAATTTTCATTGGGAGTATTATTATTATACGTTAACTGGTTTTCAGTGAAAACACCATTATTTCCTTTTAGATTATTTAAAGTTTCTTTTGATGCAATATTTGGAGCTTGTACATAATAATCTCCAGATTCATCATATGTTCTTCTTGCAAATTCTTGTGCTAGAAGATTATATTCTGAGGCACTAGTAAATGTAAAGTCTACACCATCTCTAATTTCTTTTATCTGAATAAAATTTTCAGTATTTGTTTCAGATAATGGAACACTAGATAAAATCGCTTCTATTCTAAATCTATCTGCTCCAGGAGCTGCATAATTTGTAAATCCATTTGAATTGTCATTTAAAGTATTATCTTCATATGAATTTATGATTAATTCATTTATTTTGAATCCTACTTTGGCGCTGGGATTATTATTATACTGGTCTAAAAACAATGTTTGACCAATTACGTTTACAAAGGAACCACGTAAATACCAAACACCACTTTTTAGAAAAACTGCAGAACCGATTCTATTGCAATTTGAATTTATTGTTTTTGCAAAAGACTGTCCACTTTGAAGAATTATATTAGTTTCTCTTCCGTTCACAAATGCTGTAGATGTTGTTGAATCTACAACCTCAAGTTCTTCTCCATCCAAGAATTTTTGATTAGTTGTGGGGTTATTTCCGGATGTTAGATAAGAAACATATAATGTTGTTTGATTTAAAACACTGGTCTTTGAGTCGATAAAATATTCAACTAAAGCAGTTACTCCACTACTTTTTCCTCTAATTTTTCTTCTTATAAGATTTAAAGAATAGATTTCAACATTAACCCCAAGATATTGATTTTCGACCAATACTGCACATAAATCATTTTTATAAGTGCATTCTCCTCCAGTAACGGAAGCACCTTCTTTGAACACATGATTTCCAAACTGTTCAATTTGATTCTGAAGAATGGATTGTGTAGTATTTAATTCTCTAGCTTGAACAGGATATCCAGGTTTAAACAAAACCTTGTGATAATTTTTATATAAATCAAAGTCATCAAAATATGGAGAAATATTGAAATCTGTTTCTTGTGGCATGGTTTTTTAGAATTGCAAAATGACTTTAATATCTTCTTTTTGATTTAAAGACCTAGTTATCGAAGGTCTATTATCAACATAAATTATATCTCCTGAGTGCTTTTTAACTTCAGGATTAGAAACTCCGTTAGTAAATGTTTGTCCTAGATAGTAAGTCTTACTATTTATTGAGGTAGAAACCCCACTAAAAGAAGTATCTATTCCTAAAGAAACACTTCCTCCAGTTATAGTTAAAGTCCCTCCAGTTGATGGGGAAGCAGTGAATCTATTCAAATTAAATCCATAAGATGGTGTTGAATTTTGAGTTCCATTTGTATTAAATCCAACTAAAGATCTATCTTGCCAGTATTTTAATACTCCAGTATTCTGGTCATAAGATACAACTCTACCAACAGCAGTAACACCGGTTCCTATAGTTTGAGTTACTCTTGAATCTGGATTAAACGTTGCCGTATCATAACCAGGCCCAGAAAGTTTTAACGCATATAAAGAACTTGCTTTGTCAATAGTTAATAATGAATTTGAATTGTATGCTTCTGGATTTTTAACTATTCCAACTCTTGATATTTGGTTATTTGTAACAAAGTCGGGATTTTCATTATCATTTTCTATTCTACAATAAAGTAAAACATTATAAGCACCTAGTTCACGATAAATATCAAATCCATGCCCACCTTTGGGGGGAATTATAACATCAAACTGTGGAGATTTTGAACCTGAACCTACAGGATTGGGTACTCCCCCAGATACTAAATCTACTGTTCCATATGTGTACCCTGTTCCACCATTCGTAACATTAACGCTTTCTACTTTAGAATCGTTATTAATAACTATAGTTACCTCGGCACCTGAGCCGTCTCCTTTAATTGGAACATTTGTATATGTTCTATTTGCTGTTCCAAGACCCGCTCCCCTATCTTTTACTGTGACGATTTTTAGTTGTCCACTTGATATTGCATTATCTCTTATTGGGGAGTGTTCAAAGTCTGTTTCCCAATTTCTAGGAACAGGAATATAATTAGTTGAATCAAATTTTACAATTTCACTTGGTTTAATAGTAAAAAGATATTTCCAAATATATCCATCTCCACTATTTCCTGCTGTTCTAGGTTCTAAGTCAGTAAATAGAGGTTGATCTAATGATGGTTTACCATTAGGATTTTCTGGATTAGTTCCATTATGTAAACATATATAAACCTTATAATCTTCATTAATAACGTAATAGTTTGAAGAATATAAACTTGTAGCCTCAGATGGTTTAGATGTATTATCTCTGTTTATGTCATGCCTATACATGTCATAGGTAGTCCCCGAAGACCAAGTAATTTTTCTAATTACTTGTCTAACATCGCTACTAATTATTTTTTTAAGTGCAATTATAGTATCCCAATAATCATTCTCTTGGTTAAAGTCATCTTTTGGAGCTGGTGGTGAAGAATCCCAATTTTGTTGATAATCTGTAGGATTGGGCAGTCCAATAAAAGCATAAAATGAATTTGTTTCTGTTGTTGCAACAGAAACAAAACTTTTTGCATTCAATATTCTTAATTGATCGGTTATAATTGCCGCCATTTTTAAAGGTTTTTATTTATTTATGAGTTATAATTTAAATATCTCAATGGATTAACTCTAATAACTTTTGGTGAGGTTGAGATTCCAGATAACCCATTTTTATAATAATTAAACTGTTGGGGTGTTTTTCTTGATGGGGTATAAATTTTACCCCAACTAAACTCACCGTAAAAACCACTATAACCAATTCCAGATAATCCATTATAATTAGAGACACTTACAACTACTTTAGCAATGCTAGTAGTTCCAACCCCAGGAACTAAAGTACTTCCTATGGATACTGAAGAAACTTGATATACATTATCTAGGAAAGAATTTCCATATCCAACAATACTTCCCTGCAAACTTAGAGAAGTAACCCCGTTTCCTACATTGGAATTGGAGACCACAAAATAATATCCAGTTTGTATACCACTGATAGTAATTGCAGTACCCACTACTGCACTATTTCTAAGTACAGAATTTTGGGGGATATATAAATCAAATTCAATACCAGTTGAAGATACACCAACATTTGTAGTTTTTACTCCAACAATAATACCAAAATCTCCTTCATAAGATACATTTGAGATAGTTTCAAAAATTGATTTTGGTGGTTCAATGAAAACTGCAGGTGGGTTTGTTTGAGTATATCCAATTCCCGGTGAAGATATTGAAATGGATGTTACAGAACCCAAAGAAACGTTTGCAGTCGCTTTTGCAGCAGATGTTGTGCCTAATCCTATCGGATTGGATATTACAACATTTGGATTTGTTGTATAACCAACTCCACCATTGTTCAGTATTAATGAACTTATTGTTCCTGCGATAGAAACTACCGCAGTGGCAGCTGCTCCCGAAATAGCATCATCTGAAACTAGAAGAATTTTTGATATGATTTTTTCTGTAGTGTTTTCTTTTTTATTATCAAAGAAAGACTTAACATTTTCAACAAAAATATAAGTAGAGCCAACTCCAACATTTTGAATTATATTAGTGGTAGGATAAACCATTGGTTCATATAAAATCCTATCCTTAGTTACCGCTTTTCCATCAATAAACGTATCTTCTGTTTGCCTGCACCATTTTACTGGCCTTGCATAAGTAGAATCATTTGTTATTCCTGGACCAGAATAAACATTAGTGTATAAATTATTTGATGAATTTATTGCAAAAACTATTCTTGCATCTTCAGAAAGGTTGCGAACATCGCTATTTAAAGTAACATCATCACCTGGTTCTATGGTTTCCAAAATATCAACTTCTAATGTATCAACGTCACCGGTTCCCCTATAAAATAGGATATTTGATTTATCGCCAACTTTTGGAGCCTCAGTAAATGTAAGATAACTTCCACCTTTAAAAATATATGATTCGCCAGGTACTTGAAGAATATCATTTATAAAGACTAGAAGAGTTGCTTGTACATCGATTGTGGAACCTGGTTTTGTCTTGATTGTTTTTTGTACCCCATTGAATTTTATTGGGAAAGATTTTCTAGTGCCATCAAATAAAGTGTCAAAACTATCAATTACTTCTAAATCCCCAATTGTCCAAGCAGAAAACTTATCGCTTTGTGTTCTATCTACGGTTACTTGGAACTCTTTGAATGGTATAGAGATATTTGTTGGTATTCCTACAGTTCCTCCTATAGATACAGTTAACTTTTCCCCCTGACCATAACCATAACCTAAGTTTCTAATCTCAAAGTCGATAACACTAGAACCCTGTCCAACTATAATATCAATAGTTGCATTAGAACCATTTCCTTGAACAGATGATTGACTGTAAATTAGTGGAATGTTGCTATATGGTAATGGAGAATCGAAATAAACTAACGGCGGATTGGATGAAGTATATCCAACTCCAGGATTTGTTATCGAAACTCCAACTACTCTACCAGAATTAATAGTTGCAGTACCAAGATAAAATATTTCGGGTGTTTCCAAACTTCCCGTGTAAACCCCAACGTTAACTGTCTGAATTCCAGATCTGTATCCAGAACCACTATTACCAATAGAAATAGAAGAAATTGTTCCAGCAACAGAAACAATAGCAGTTCCTCCTGCAGATACTAATGGTTGATATCCAAATCCAGAGGTAGATCCAACAGAAACAATAATCCCCCCTCTAGGTAAGTTTGATGTATTTACATCATAAACATTGCCAATAGAATTTCCAACAAACTGAATACTTGTGATACCAACACTTTCAACTAAATTATAATTACCAACAATACTATCAGAACCTCCCAATCTTTCTGGATGTTGGAATATATCATTAATCAGCACGATAGAATTGTTGGTAGAAATACCGTTTACATTCGCTTGATTTGATTTTAATGTAAACTGTGTTGTAATTCCATTGAAATTTGAAGATATATTATCAAAAATATAGTTCTTAGAATAAGGTTCTAATGAAGTATTTGGAACGCCAGATCTTAAAAATACTCTTCCACTAAAGGTTGAATGTGTTTCTAAGCCAACATAGTCTCTTTCACTGGGTATATTTGTACTTTTACCCAATGAAACATTTCCATATGGAGCAGTGTAAAAATTAATAGTATTTTCAACTATATTATAATTTCCATCTACTTTGGTTACGGTATCATCCTTAAAGTGTGTTGAAATTCCTGTTCCCATCCATCCACGTTCAACTAGAAGAACATTTGTACTTCCAAATCCAACAGCATTAATTTTCATAATTTCTTCATTGATTTTAATTAAATCACTCCCAAAGAAAGATGAAATACCAGAAGAACTTATTGCAATTAAATCATCAGAAACTGGAAGATTTCTTAATAAAGAACTTGTGACTGATGTTGATACAATAGGGGATTGTATTACATTGTCTATACTAATTAAAACTTTTGTGTTTTGATTTTTGGAAATAAACCTATGAGATGTGCCTATACCAACAGAGGTCAGGTTCAATACATTCGGAATCTCTAATAGTGCGTTCTGAGCACTTGAAGATAACTTAATATTATTCCCATCAATTTTAACAGCATATACTGTAGATGGAAGTTTGTCTGTTGTTCCTATGCCAACAATAACAGTTGATGCAATTCCAATGGATTGCGATGTTCCTTCTCCCGGAGATGCATATCTTAATTCTTCTCCGGTGACGAAGAAGTGATTGGGAACTTTGATAATATCACTTTGAATATTAACAATATCAGAACTGCTTGCATCAAAGTTTCTTACAAAAATAGGATTTTGTCTGTTATATAAGTCAAATGATCTTTTTACATCAGTTTCAGTTCCTCTATAAATTCCGTTTTTAGAATTTATATTTGAATTTGAAATGTCAATTGTATTTGCAGTAGATTCTGAATTTACTAGTCCAATGGAATTTTGATATACACGGACTTCCGCATTAATGTTTGGTATTGGAGTAAAATAAATTTCAGTGTTTCCACCAACGATACTTGCACTTATTGTACCTAAAGAAGTGCTTGTTAAAATTTCTCCAAATTCTGCAATAAAAACATCAGAACTATCATTTAACAAAATACTTTCACTAATTTGATAGTTATTATTTGAAGTATCTTCGACAGTTACTATACAATAAGCTCCATCATAACCGCTAGAATACGATGAAATTTTATTTTGTGTTGGGGATGTTGTTGAAGCTATAGATGTAAAAGATGATTTTAATTCTCCAACGGATAAAATTTCAGTGCCAACTCCAACTAACCCACCAGAGGACATGGAAATTGCGAGAGAGTTTACTCTCAAATCTACATCAAAACTTGAATTTGGAGTAAAGTTTACTATTAAGTTTGAACCAGAAAGACTTGCATCATAAGTGCCTAGTCCTTCTGAAGAGAAAGATAAAGTATTAGTTAATTTGCCATACTCTAAAATAGAAACATTATTGTCATCGTGAATTACAGTAATTTCATTAAATTCATAAGTTGAACCATCAGTTCCTCCAATTTGAACTAAAACTTTAGAACTTCTATAATCTGACGATATGCCAATCACTTGTGTGGATGTTGTGGTGCCGGCAGATACTATGACACTTTCTGATGTTATTTTAACAGCGTCTCCAAGGGATATTGTTCCAATTCCTGAAGTAGAATCTTTAATATCATATGAAATTGTAGAAACATCAAAATTGTTAATTGAATATTTTTGAGGATAGAATAATAAATTACCTAGATCTCCACTAATATTAAATTCAAATGAACCAATATCATATTGAGTGCTAACCCTTCCATATTGGTTGAGGAAAGAATTTTCCCCATCACACAAGATAGAAGCAAACATCGCTTGTTTTTCTGATGTAAACCTTTTATCTCTTATAAAAGCAAAAATCTTTTTAGATTTAAAATTATTAAGATTATCGGTAGCAACTATACTAAATCTGTCACCTCTTGGTGTATTATTGAAGAGATAACTTATGTCATCTACCAACAATACTCTATTTCCAACAGATTCAATGTAGTCTTGTAAAATTCTTGAGTTAAAGATTATTTCGTTTGAAAGTAGTGGAGAGTCATTATTTGTTATTTCAAATGCCAAATCAAAATCATTTACACAGTTTAAATCAATTGTTGAAATAATATCAGCTAAACCAGAAAAATCACCCTGATTTTGTTCCGTCGATATTCCTGAAGATAAGTTTTCGGATTCAACAATTAGATCGCTAAACTTTTTAAATCCAACTGTGTGATTTAAATCACTAACTGCGTTTTTCCAAGTTTCATACTGTATTTTTGATTTTAAAGAATATGAAAAATATTGATAATAGTCATTGTCATGTATTCTTTGTTGATTATTATCCAAAAATCCTGTTTCTAGTTTCCAACCTTTTTTAACTATGGAATTTGAGGATACTTTATATTCACCTTCAACACTTTCTACTGATGATATAATTGACTGAGAATTTGAGGTTTTTCCTAAAACAAAATCATTAGCATCGAATGTTTCATTAGAGATTATTTTTAAAAATTCATTTACACTATCCCATTTTTGAACTTTTCCGGTTTTATTACCACCATTAACTACAGTTTCTCCTACAATAAAGTTATTTTTTTCTAAAATAGACTCAAATACTGGAAAATATTTTTCGGGAACTATTGAACCTAGAGTATTGTTAACATCAAAAACTCCTGGGTTTTCTCCAGAACTGAGATAATTGCTGAGATTATAAGTAACGCTACCGTTTGCTCCTCCTATATTTGAATCAATTGACTTAATGGTAAATAATGCATAATTATATCCTGAAGAGTTGTATCCCTTAGCCGTCGAATTTATACCAACGCTTGTATTTTCTATTAAAATTTTATCTCCAACAGCAAAGGGGAAATCTGAACTGCTACTATAACTAACACCCAAACCAACAGTAACATCTTTTGATATTGAATTATAACTTATAGATTTAATTCTTATTCCATTTGAATTATTTACTGGAATAATTTTAGGGGCAACATTACTTATTCCTTTTGTATTGGTGATAATATTAACTTTACTGTCTCCAATGTTATATGATAGGTCAACATCATTTACAACTTTTGATGTTATAGAATCTACTACCACTAAATTTGGAGACTTTTTGTATTTTTTCCCTTGAGATAATATTTTTATTTCTTTAAATTTTGAAAGATTACTTAATTTCAGAATTTGTGGAGATTGAATTAATGGTCTAATTGTGGTATCTGGCGAGTAATCAAAACCAATATCAATAATATCATAAGAATTGATTGCTCCAATCTCATCACTTAGGGAATATAAGATTGCATTAGAACCATAATCTGAAACTATTGAAGTTATTCCGGGAAGAGAATTATAATATTTTCCAGGTGAACTTATGTAGAAAGAATCAATTTCACCAAAAGCACTAGAGGAATTTGTAATATATGTAACTTTTGAATTGGTTAATGTGTATGTATTCTTCTCTGGAGTTTCTTCTAAACTAAAAGTAAATGTAGTAGACCCAATTCCCGATATTATATGGTTTCCATTATAAACACTATCTAAAATTAATAGTCTATTAGAGTCTAAAATTTCATTATCGACAATAATCTCTTTCTTTGCAGCAGAGACATTTTCTAAATCTATAGGAACCAATTTATAATATAAATTGTCTATAAGATTATCTGATATTGATAAAGTAACTTTTGCTGTTGAATCTATACCAACAATACCTTCTTTTATCACTTCAAATTTGTTCGAATTCAATGTGGACTTAAATTCCCTTGTATATTCTTCATCATAATAGAATTTAAAGTCAAATGCAGATCTTCTTAAGTTTCCTTTGAAATATGACAATGAATTATCAGATAAATCAAATACTAATGTCTGATTCCTCGTGGCTTTAATTGGGGGATTTATTGCATATAAAGTTCCAGAAGAAGTAGAAGTTATATTAATTTCTTTAGGATTGTTTATTGTTGCTTCATAATAAGAACTTGATAATTTAATAGTATCGTTGTCAACAAAAATTATATAATATATTTTCTCATCTTCAAGTCCACCTGCAGGAGAGTTTGACTTATGTAATACTTTTTGTCCATCAAAATAACCATGATTTGGAATAGTAATTGTGTTACTAGTAACATTAACCTGAGAAGAGATGAAAGATTTTGGATTAAATACTAGTCTTCTATTATAATCATTGTATAAAACTTTGTATGATGTAGTAACTCCAGAAATACAATTTAAACTAACAACATCACCAACCAACAATCCATGAGTTGATGCAGTCGAAACAGTAACTAGATTTTTCGAAATATCTCCCAATAAAACATTATCATATACTGTCTCAAACAAATGATTATTTCCAGAACCCGTATTTGTTAAAAATACAGTGCTATAAGATTTTGAACTGTCAATACCAACAAAAGTGCCGTTTGGACCCAAAGCAACTCTTTCTGTAGATATGCCAATTAGGTCTTTTGTTATTTTTGCTGCATATAATGTTTGTCCATCAACCAAAGAACTGATGGTATTCCCGTCTGTAGAAATAGAAATTGGAGAACCGCCATTTGAGGAATATACTAGTTTTGTACCTGTTTCTAAATCGTGATTTTTTAAGTAAATTGATTTTGTTGGTATAAAAACTGAAGTGAGTCCAATACCTGGATTTGAAAAACTTAAAGTATATCCTACACCAACACCAGAAATTGTTCCTATTCCCAAAGACTCTGTTGGAATAAAGTATATTTTTTTGTTTAGATTGTAGTTGTAATTTGATGTTGTTACTCCAACATTTATCTCAAATTTTCTGCTTCTTTCATATAAAACAGTTGAAGCCGAGTGTGCAGAACCAACAGTTCCATTATATTCCCTCTGAACTCTGATTCTAGAAGACTCTGGATCAATATAAAGAACTTTCACCTCCTCAGAATCTATTTGGAAGATATCATCTATATTAATAAATGGATATCTTAAAGTTCCATAAACATCGAAATAAGTTACTATTCCAGTAGACGCAGAATTGGCTACAGAATTTTGGAGTACAAAAGTATCCGTTCTTACTCCAACTGTAAATGGACCATCAATTCCGCTATTATCAGTGCTTATTCCGCTAATTTTAATAAAATCATTATTTGATAATGTGTGTGGGTT
>Ga0222712_10004302_pt1 | contig 14995 bp, 37 predicted proteins | sample C33_657DmetaG_FD_165043 | JGI IMG/M metagenome (GOLD analysis project Ga0222712, IMG submission 165043) | Estuarine water microbial communities from San Francisco Bay, California, United States - C33_657D | ecosystem: Environmental > Aquatic > Marine > Unclassified | place: USA: California... | reverse complement strand
GCGAGTAACTACAAAGATATTATACGGGTGTAGATTTATCTAAAAATCAGATAGATCATAACGTATTACAATCAAAGGACATTTGTGAAGAAAGTTATCTGCCAACTTATATTAATAGTAATTCTATACATATTGATAAAGTAACAAATCAAAAGTATAATTTATTATTCAGTTGTCCTCCTTATTTTAATCTGGAAGTATATTCAGAAAATCCAGAAGATATATCTACCATGGAGTATGATGAATTTTATTCAAATTATTCTGATATCATTAAGAAGTCTGTAAATCTATTAGAGGACGACAGTTTTGCAGTATTTGTTGTGGGTGAAGTAAGAAAGAAAGATACAATAGGAGAAAATATAGGATTTGTTCAAGATACCATATCTTGTTTTATAAATGCTGGATGTAAGTATTATAACGAAATGATCTTACTTCAAGAACCAGCAACTGCGGCAATGAGAAGTAACAATTATATGGATTCTTCCAGAAAAATTGCCAAGTGTCACCAAAATGTATTGGTATTCGTAAAAGGAGATCCTAAGAAAGCGGCAGAAAGAATGGAAGAAGTAAAAAAGATAGATGTATCTTTTAAGAGAAAAGGTGAATTTTTTTAATTATGAAAACGTTTTTTACGTCAGATACGCATTTCAATCATGTTAACATAATAAAGTATTGTAATAGACCATACAAAACTGTTAAAAGGATGAATAATGCACTAATAAAAAATTGGAATAGTGTAGTTGGAAAAGATGATATTGTCTATCATTTGGGAGATTTTTGTTTGGGTAGTGTAGATGATTTTGATTCTTATTTTAATAAGTTGAACGGTAAAATTATCTTAATCGAAGGTAATCATGACCGTAATGCACTTAAATATAAAAATAGATTTTATGAATACCACACAGGATACATTGAAGTAAATGTAGAGGGGTGGCCTATTGTATTATCACATTATGCAATGAAAGTATGGAATAACAGTCATCACGGAGCATTTCATTTATATGGCCATAGTCATGGAACTTTACCAGATGATATTGAAAGTTTAAGCTTTGATGTAGGTGTTGATTGTCATAATTATACTCCAATCGATATCCAACAAATTGAAAATATCATGCGAAAAAAGACTCCGAAAATAAAATTATAAAAGTTGTTGACTTATTATAATCCATACGGTATAGTAAACGTATGATTAATTGTGGATGTGGTAATGAAATTCATCCAGAGCGTTATGCTCTGGGATACAAGGTTTGTTTGAAGTGTGGAGACAAATCCGCATCAAAACAAAAACCATATGGTTATGTCCATTATGGACACAAGACAGCCGGGTCAATCGTAATTACAAGTAAAAAAGGTTTTGATAATTACAGTAAGGTATCCTACAGAATGAACAAGGGAAGCAACATGGGATACGCTTCAAGATTATCCACTTCATTTTAAACGTTGACTTCTTATAAACTCCGTGGTAAATTTAAAACATCATGAATATCGTAGATTACATCGTAAATAACTGGGACAATCTTCCCAAGAGCAAGTTTGATGACGTTATCGTTGTCATCTTCAAGGAGATACAAAATTGGGATGAGGGTTATGGTCATCACACCTATGAGGGTTATGGCGTAGACAAGGATGGTAATGTCACTTGGTGTTACTCTTCTGGTTGTAGTTGTAGTGGCACTCCTCAAACTGAGATCAAGAAGGATTTGAAGACTTTTATTGTTGATGATGGTATTGACTTGAATGTAGATCCGTCTACTATTGATTTCAATTCACTTGAGGTTGAGTTTAACTCTTATTAAGAAAGGATAAATATGGACCGTAAGTTAGCTAGTGTTGTTAAGATTACTGACATTCAACCTATTCCTGATGCTGATGCCATTGTTGTGGCTTGTGTCAAGGGATGGAAAGTTGTGGTAAAGAAGAATGAATTTAAGGTGGGTGACTTGGCTGTTTATTACGAAATTGACAGCTTCTTGCCTATTCGTCCACAGTTTGAGTTTCTACGTAAGAGTAGTTTCAAGCGTATGGGAAGTAATGAAGGTTTTCGTTTGAAGACTATCAAGTTGCGTGGTCAGATTAGTCAGGGTCTATTGACTCCAATTCCAGAGGGTATTATTGACCCGAAGGAAGGTGATGATTTGACTGATGCTCTTGATATTGTCAAGTATGAACCTCCTATTCCTGCACAATTGGCTGGAAAGATTAAGGGAACGTTTCCTAGTTTTATTCCGAAGACTGATGAAATTCGTATTCAGAACTTTGAAAGTGACATTGGTTTTTCTCCAGTAGGTGAAAGAGTATATATCACTGAAAAGTTGGACGGAACTAGTTTTACTTGTTACTTCAACAATGGAGTATTTGGTGTCTGTGGCCGTAACTGGGAATTGTCTGAAACTGACGATAACAGTCTATGGCGAATGGCCAAGATGATTCAATTGAAGGAGAAGTTAACTAAGCACGGCAAGAACATTGCTCTTCAGGGAGAACTAATCGGTGCTGGTATCAACGGTAACTTGTATGGAATGCAGGACCATGCTTTGTATTTCTTTACTGGTTATGACATTGATAAGGGTCGTCGTATGTTCTTTGATGAACTGGAATGGTTGTTGTTTAACTTGAACTTGAAGATGGTTCCAGTCATTGAAAAGTATGGATACACTCTACCAACCGAAAACTTGGTTGATACTATGTTGAAGTATGCTGAAGGTAAGAGTGTATTGAACATGGGTGTTGACCGTGAAGGTGTTGTAGTTCGTGGTCTTGAGAGAGAGTTTAGTTTTAAGGCTATTAGCAATGTCTACCTTCTTGGAAATAAGGAATAATTCATGGGGTCCACTTAACCGTGGCCCCCTTTTTTATATGAACATTAAAGACAAATATTTCATTCATACAAATGATAATGATGAATGTCTAAGTGTGAGATGTGATTTTTATCAAACTTGCATTAAGAATTCCGTATCTAAATTTTATAAGACCAAACATAAGTTTGAACCTAACATTACTGAAGACTATCAATGTCTGAGTATTACCAGCGGTAAACGTAGTGATATGACTGACAACAATTATCCAGTATCTTTGGTGAAAATTATTGAATAATATGAATTTAAAATCTATTAGTTTGACAGAGTTTGTTAGTCATCTACCAACTATGTCATCTTTGGAGTATATAATTGATATATTACCAAAATGTAGTAAAGATGGTCCTTGGATTGCGGGAGGTTGTTTACATAGAACATATAAAAAGATGGAACTGGATAGTGACATCGACATCTTCTTTTCCAGTGAACAACAGATGAACAGTTATGTTCAAAAAATCATAATTGAAGGCAGAGTAATTGAGGATTCTCCCAAGGGAAAATATGAAAATACATCATATTTTGTAAATAAATGGCATCAAACATTGAACATTAAATGTTTAGATAGAGAATGGAAGATTCAATGCGTCACATTTAAATACTTCAAGGACATATCAGATTTGTTTGATTCGTTTGATATGACCATGTGTATGATGGCATATGACGGTGAAAATGTATATATGGGTGAAAATACCATGACACATATTATTAATAATAATATACACTTTAACGTTAACTCTATAAACTTTCCATCAGTCACCTTAAAGAGATTGGTTAAATACATGAAGATGGGATATAACGTTGAAGAGAGTGAATTGAAACATTTGTCTGACGCATTTTATAAGTCAAATAAAAAGAATAGAGTCTTTTCACTTGACGAACTAAAAATGAAAAAAGTATCAACGTCAGATTCAGATTATAAAAATCTTAATCCCTAGGCTTGACCTTTTATAAAAAGTCTGTTAGGATGGTTTTACGAAATGAATAGTAGAACCATCCAACGGACCATTGAAATTGCGAAGGCTCTTTGTCCTCTCAATTTGGAACATCGGTGTAGTCATATTGCGTTTTTGATTCGTAAGAATAAAATTACGCATATTGGAACCAACAGTTGTAGAACCCACCCAGAGACTTTGAAGTATGACTATAAGGACCATCAATTGGTTGGGATTCATGCGGAGTTGAGTGTGTGTATGAAGAGTGGCAAGGAGAATCTTAGGGATTATAAAATGGTGGTTCTTAGGGTTGACCGTAATGGAAATTTGGCTAATAGCAAGCCATGTTGTGGTTGTCAGAGTGTAATTAAGCAATTCAATATCGGTGAGGTCTGGCATAGCGATTCCAATGGAAGTGTCGTGAAAAATTCTTGACTCTTGATAGGTGTCTGTTATACTTTTTATATGATTAAAGAATATCCTACATTGTTTACCCGTGATACCCTTGGAAATGTCCGTGTGTGGTATATGGAACAAAATGGTAATAAATACCGTATGGTTTCTGGATTGGCAGATGGACAGAAAGTAACCTCTGAATGGACTTTTGCAGAGGGAAAGAATACAGGTAAGAAGAATGAAACCACAAGTGTCCAACAGGCTACACTTGAAATTGAGGCCAAGTATAAGAAACAGAAGAAGACTGGATACTTCGATGACGTTAAAGATATTGATGTAGTTCAGTATGTTGAACCCATGTTGGCTAAGTTGTATAAAGATTACGCCGAAGATATTGATTTCTCAAATGAGTCATGGGGACTGCAATGTAAGTTTAATGGAATGCGTTGTGTTGCTACTAAGGATGGATTGTTTACCCGTAAGGGGGAAAAGTATGTTAGTGTCCCTCATATTGAGAATGCTCTTAAGCCTTTCTTCAAGGAGTATCCTAAGGCTGTTCTTGACGGTGAACTGTTCAACAACGATCTTCGTCAACAGTTGAATGAAATTAGCAAGTTGATTCGCAAGACCAAGCATATTGAGTCTGCTGATCTTGTTGAGAGTGAGAAGAAGGTCAAGTTCTACATCTATGACGGTTACAATTTCGGTGAGAAGTCTGATATTTTGTCTGAGAAGACTCCTTATATTGATCGAAAGATGTGGATTGATATTGTAGTAATTCCTCTTTCCAAGTATTTTGTTGAGGTTGACACCAAGATTGTCAAGAACAAAAAGCATCTTGATGAATTGTATCAAGAATTGGTTGATGATGGTCAAGAGGGTGGTATCCTTCGAAAGATGTCGGCATCATACGAACATAAGCGTAGTAAAAATCTTCTCAAGGTAAAGCCTGAGGATGATGACGAAGCTGAAATCGTTGGTATTACTGAAGGAACTGGCAACTGGAGTGGAACAGGCAAAATTATCACTTTGAAGTGGAATGGAAAGACTTTTGATGCTACGTTCAAGGGAACATATGAAGAAGGCGTGGAATTTTTGAAAAACAAGAAGAAATGGATTGGCAAGACGGTTACATTCTTGTATAATGGATTGACTGGACTTGGAACACCTAATTATGCTAGAGTAGATTATAACAATTGTATTAAAGGAGACAGATGAACGATAACAAGAAAACCGCAAGGATTATATTGGAAATCGAATGGACAAGTGTAGATTCTACACTAGATTTGCCATCACAATGGGATTGGAAACGTATTAAAGCTCCAATGTCATTGGATAAGGTAAAGTATATTGGAATTCAAGAACAGACAACTAAACCAGAAAAATCAGAGAATTGGATGGGAAATTAAATTATGGCTAAATATAAAAGTATTGATGTTGTGGAATGGTTGAAGAAACAAGTAGAAACCAAGTTCGCAAAAGACATGAAGTATACTTCTACAAAAGTATATTTGAGTTGTGATAGACCACATCCAGATGTAATTGCTGAATGTCTTAAAGAAGATGGCGAACGTGATATTATTCGATTTCTTGTTGTATGACTATTGTTTGGATTGTATGTCTATTGATATTGACATTTATAATGTTTCTAACATCTATTGATACAAATGACGACGAATAAATTCTTTTTAACTTTAGCGAGAACAATTGACCATCGTGTTGGTCATACGGATGAATGCAAGCCTGATGTGCCTGTATTACCTGTAAACTATGCTCTTGCTAGTTTTTCCTTGAGGTTTATCATCGTTCTGGTAAACTTTATTACATGCGGGTTCATTATCGCAAACATTATTCACCACTGGTAAAATTATGAATAAGGCAAAATACTATTTACAAATTAATCTTCCTCCAAACTTTGATGATGAAGATGCGGAATCTATTAGAAAAGATTTAATGACTTACATTAATAGTAAGAATCAATATGGAGCGATGTATGGTCCAAAAGCTTCAACGAAGGGAATTACAATCAACAAAGTGATGTATAGAACAAATGAAGACTGAAGATGTAGTTAAACGATTAAAAGGATGGGTATCAGGTCAAAAAGTTATCCTTGAGGTAGCAAGACAGATAGGGGAGTCAAGTTTTGCTCATGAATCGTTGATGAAAGATGTAGAATTTCTTATTAATGAAGTTGAACGATACAAAACCGAAATGGTAAAGGCGAATAATTGTATGGATGAAGACCATATTACTATTCAGCGTTATAAAAAGAAACTAGAAAAGTGTGAAAAGAAATTAAGTAATTATGAACCTTTTTAAATCTGTTATTAAATGGACCGGTGTAGGTGTATATGCTTGTTTTTTGGCTACAATTGCCTATGCTGCAACAATGCCAGAGCCAATTAAGTTGTATGTAATTTATACATATAAATTTAATGAACGAGTAATAGAAAAGATATTTATCAAAAAAGATAATGCTCAAAAGTATTGTGAGACATATAAAGACAATCACGATTATACATTTGAAGAAATTACTGTAAAAGAATGAAAAAACTATTAATTATTACCTTATTGTGTGCTGGGTGTGAAACTGGGATGTTCCTCAGATATTCCTATAACAGAGCTTTAGAAAAATTACCTCCGTGTAGTAAAGTTCATGCCATTAACAACAACTATATTACTTACAGTATGGAAGAACAATCTACAAATAATGTGTATACTACACATACAAATTATTATAGAGCTTATTATAATGTTGATGGCAAAATCACTAAAACTATCAAGAATTGATGAAAGAACAAATTGATTCTATTATCAAAAAACATTGTTTAAAGATGCAAGAGGTGGACCATACCAAAAGTATTCCGATGATTGTAAAACAGTTGGATGGTATTGTTTACGATATGTATAGAGAATTGTATGGTCTTCGTGATATACGTTCAAATAATTATTATTTAAACAGTTTTACCGCTGATAATAAGAAAGGTCATTGTTGTTAATTTATGAAAAAGAAAGAATCCCCAGTTTGTCAGAAAGTAGAACTTGACAATTGTTTTGATTGTGGTGTGATTGCAGGTAAACCACATAAGAAGAAGTGTGACATTGAACGTTGTAGTGAATGTGGCGGTCAAAAGTTGGGTTGTGATTGTGAAAATCATGACAGACAATTTGCTAGATGGACTGGATTTTGGCCTGGGGAATTGGAATGTAAAGCATTGAATATGGATTTGAATACCTTTTATATGACGGGTATGCATAAAATCTTTTTTGTTAAACCTAAATAAACTATGAATAAAGATAAAAATATTGAAAAAGTGGTAAAGAATCTTCAAAATAAAATTGCAAAGAAGAGAGCAGTTTATATGGAAATGTCTTATGTAAGAGCAATTCAAACTGTTGCTGATAGTATCATCCCATATAAGAAGGGTGATTTTGATAATCTTCCATGTGTTGAATAATATGACAGCAAAACAATACCAAGATACCTACAACCGAAAGTTCAATGAACTTCCCAAGTGGAAGCAATTGGCAATTAAAGAAGACAGTCTTAATAATAAGTGGAGTGGGTTATTGACTGATTTTGTCAAAGGAGTAATTGAAACTGCAGAAAAAGAATATAAAGAAAAAAAGGAGGATGAAGTTCTTGCTAAAGACTTTTTGTCCCAACTTGTAGAAAAAAAGGTGAATGCTAAACACAAGACCAAGAAAAACCCTTGACTTGTTATAAACATGTGATATGATGATTATATCATGAATGTTTTAGACCATCTAAAGAGTTACTCCGTTGATTCCATCAAGGACTATTGTAAGACTTCTGCTATTGATGCAGGTGTTGCAATGATGCACGTCAACGGAGATTTTAATTTGTCCACTCTAGTTCGTAATGCTAATTTCTTTGGTTTCAAGGAAGCATTTTACGTTGGTGGAAGCAAGCAATGGGACCGTCGTGGAACTGTTGGAACCCATCATTATACAGACCTTAATCATATTAAGACCGAAGAAGACTTCGTTAATTATGTAAAGGATAATGGTTACACCTTGGTTTCTGTAGAAAATAATATTCCAAAGTATAGTGATAAGACTATATCAGTATTTAACCGTTGGGTATTTACCGGTGTAGATAAGCCTATGTTTGTATTTGGCGAAGAAAAGAGTGGATTGAGTGATTATATTTTGGATAACAGTGAATTCATTATTACAATTCCAGCATATGGTAGCGTTCGTTCCTTGAATGTTGGAACAACCAGCGGTATCATTATGAGTTATTATAGAAACGAATACAACAACACTGTTGACAGTTCATCATTACAGTGATATAGTTAATAAAGTTATGGCTACTATACTAAAAACAAAATCAATTTATTACAACGATGTTAATTTGATTGCCCAACCGGCATCTATTGAAACTAGGTCAGAAGTTCCCAAAGAATTAAACCGCATCATTGTTAGCCCAATGAGTGCGGTTGTAGGAACTACTTTTAGTAAAGCGGCAACTGAGTTGGGATTGACTGTATGTCAACACAAATTTTGTGATATTGACAATGCTGTAGTGAATTATTCCGTTGTTCCAAACAAAACAAATCTATTTGTAAGTATTGGATTGGTTGATTGGATGCGAGCAGAAGAATTAGCAGATGCTGGTGCAACTAATTGGTTAATTGATTGTGCTAATGGATATCTTCCACAGATTAGACATTCTATTTATCATTTGTTATCTTTATATAAAGTAGACCGATTGATTATTGGTAATGTGATGACCAGTGATGGTATTCTACTATATAAAGAATTTGCAGATAAGATACCCGAAGTAATAATTCGTGTAGGTATTGCTGGTGGTAGTGCTTGTGCGACAAGTGATGCTACTGGATATAATCGTGGTAACATTACTGAAATTATGGAATGTAGTGAGACCGCTGACATTCTTGGATTGAAGATTGTTGCGGATGGTGGTATTAAGAATGGTAATTATGCGGCTAAGGCATTTGGTGCTGGTGCTGATTATGTAATGATGGGTGGATATTTTGCTAAAGCTAAAGAAGCTTATACTTGGGAAAATGGTGATGGAACCTATTGGGGTGGGGCCAGCACCAAACAACAACAATTGTATGGTGGTGTGAGAAGACATAGTGAAGGTAAAGTATATGATGTTGACAGATCCACTGTAAAATCATTGAATGAGTTGGTTGATGATTTGTGGGGTGGATTGGCAAGTGCAGTTAGTTATAGTGGATATAAGACACTAACAGAATTTATCAGTAATGGTATTTTTGAAATCAAAGAAAATAGTTTACCGCCGGGAAGATAAAATTTATGAATAAATACAAACAAAAAATTCTAATGTATGCCGAAGTTAGCAGAAAACTTTCGGATGTTCAAAATACGTATATCGAATATATTGCGGAAGAGTTGAATAAACTTTATCCCAATCTGATGGTGCCGACCGATTCGTATAGTGACAGTTCTACTGATTGGGCATGTGATATTACTAATTGCGATTCAAATCAAGAAGTTATAGAAACTCTTAATAGAATTGAAAATATTCTCCTTGAAAGAGAACATGAGGAAGAGATTTCCAATGAAGAGAGATTGAGTATCAAAATTAAAGAATTGGAGAATTATATTGATACATTGGAACGTCGAATCAAAGACTTGACTTGATATAATAGTTGTGTTAATATGGTGACATGATTAATAACAACGAACTATTTGCGAAGATTCTAGCTGAAAACCCACTTCCCTATCGTTTTGGTGATAAGGTAAACACCAATCGGGGAATTGGGTTTATTAGCGGTTATAATTTTAAGGAACGGGAGAAGTTGTGGAAGTTTACTATTCGTCCATTTGGATTAACTAATTATTATACGGACGTTGAAACTGTATATGGAAAGGTAGAATAATATGGAATTTGAAAGTAATGAAGAAATTTTAGCTAATACAATGGACTGTATCAGAAATCTACACGAAGAAAATGCTAGATTGATGCAGGAAATTGAACAACTAAAAGAAGATAATAAAGAACTTAATCGTAAGTTAAAGAGTATACAAGCATTGTTTTTATGAATATACACGTTCCAGAAGAAATTAAGAACAAGTATCCCCACATGGAATTTAGGGGTAAACAACGTATTATTAATGATAGAACTGTAATTGAAGCATACAATCATGCTACGGAACAAAACTTTTATTATAGTTTTGACGAAGATTTTTTTTGGTTTGCGGGAGAAATTCCAAACTACAAACTTCCAAAAGTCTCTTGACTTGTTATACATTATGCAGTAATCTTATAAAGTTATGATTGAACAAACATACATGAAATTGCAAGATAAAGTCACCCGTCCAAAATTGACCAAAGAAAAAGTCAATCGTGAAAATAAACACTTTAAACGTGTTGTTGACCAATATATAAATTGGTGTAAACAAGGTGGCGGATATGAAGAAACCCGTGAAACCTATGAGGATGACATTATCAATTGTTTGTTTGAATTTGACCATGATGGATATTATCTTGCTACATTTTTAAATGAAAATGCTTATATTGAACCAGACAGTGAACTTGTAGATATTCTGGATAGTGTTCAATTTGTTGCGCATAGTTTGACAAATGAAATTATTGGACAGTGGACTAAAGAAAATTTTCTTGAAATTCCAAGTGATGTAATTGGTAAGAAGGTAAATGCTAAACAAGGTTATAAGAAGTATGAAAATCACTATATTACCGGCATTAAACCAGAAACTTATGAAGTCACTATTTCAGATGATATTAACAAAAAAGGTGGTTGGATAATCCGATACGAAGATATTACAATTCTATGAACATTGAAAAGACATATAAATTAAAAATTAAAGACACAGAATTTAACTTAACCGAAGAAGAAGTTTCGGCTTTGTATGATGCTTGTCGAAAAGCATTAAACATTAGTTATGTAGGGCCAATACCATCAAAGCCGTTTGATAATCCTATTACGCCAACATATCCTACTTGGCCTGTTTATCCAGGCACAGGCACAAATCCTATTTGGTATACACCATATGTAACTGGTGATGGAACTAATAGTATTGATAATTCTGTTATGGATACCAACGTATTTACTACCACTTGGAGTGATGCGGATATGAGTAACCATGTCAAATCGTTTTCAACAAATATTTTTAATAAACCATCATCATCTACGCCGATTAATTTTATATCAGATGATATGACGACCATCAAAGAAAACGACAAGTGGCGTTCATCTTTACAAAAAGCACTTGATAAGCTTAGTGCCAAAACTATCGTTACCACAAGTGAAGGTATTAAAGTTGGATAATTTATGAACAAACTCATTTATATTGAAAAGTTGGCAGAAGTGAAGGGAGGATTACCCGCTAGAAATATGGATGACCATATTATGGGTGAACCTAATGATAACTACAGTAGTATTCCGATTGAATATAACTTAGAGGGTTATCTACTATATGAAATTGAAGTGGGTAAAAATGTGTTTATTGATAGAACCAAGCGTAATGGTGTAGAGGTGCGTGGTGTGTTTACTACATCCAGAGTGACTGAGGTGGGTGATAAGTATTTTAAAACACAAAATAGTGTATATCAATATAAATTCCTATGAGTTCTATTAGAATTACACAATTACCAAATGGTCCGTGGCGTGAATATGCGTTAGAAGCGGAGCGTCGTGGACTTGAAAAGATTAGTGATTGTCGTTTAAGTGGTACTGATGTAATTTTAATTGGTGCTATTGATATGATACGAGAATTAAATGAAAAGATAACAAAGTTAGAATCTAAATCAGAATAAATTTTTGTGAATGTTACCGCAGCAATAAATGTTCCGTGTGTAAGTCAGACCAACTTATGGAAAGGATGCTTTGAATCTCACTTTATGAGCGGTAGAGAGATAGATGCTAAGTATCCTATTTTAAATACTAAGTGGAAATACTCACATCATAAATTGCTAGATTGTTATGATGGATGTTATTATGCTTATGAAAAAGACATTGGCACAGGAATAATGTTTGACCCGTGGCTTAGAGAGTTTAAAGTTAATATGCCTATTGCTGACGATGTATATATATACATCATCGACGATGTATATAAATCAAAAATGTATTATACCACGGTGGAAAGTAATGTGATATTGTTGGTAGTTATATAAAAAGAAAGATTGATATGACTAACGAAAATATTGAACATAAAGTGGATGTAACATTCACAACTGGTGAAGCAACTAACGAATATTTAAAAAATAAAATAATACCTATTATTATGAATGAAGAAGCATTTGATATAAAAGATAATAACCGCACATATTATTACAACATTCGTGGTAAGATGGAACCAGACTATGAAAGTATGGCGGCTTATCTATTGGATGAAGGTATATTGTTTGTAAGTTCAGCAATCAGTAAAAACAGTGGTAAAGATTGTTTGGCATTGTATGTATTAATTAATGATTATTTTGTTCCCGCTTCAGATGGTGAAGAAGTAACATACGATGAATTGCCAAAGTTGTATGAATTGTATAAAGAAAGAAAACACGATGGTGTAGCTCAATTTGTAGCAGATAAACGAGGTATACCAAACATTTATTGGAAGGATGAAGGTAGTGACTTTCAGAAAAGAGTAAAGGATAGTCAATGAAGCGTAGAGAATATAAGTATAAGAATTTTACTATAATTTTGACTCCGACAATTGATGAAGATAGTGGATTAAAATTAATTGATATATTGCCGTGTTTTTCTTTATATACTATTAATAAAAGTTATGGAATGAGTTTGTCGTGGTTGATTTTTGAAGTTATTATTCATCGTGAAAATGCTTGACTTGTTATAAAGTGTGTGGTAGGATATTGTTATGAAAGTAAAAGAATTGATTGAAGTGTTGTCACAACTGGATTCTGAATTGATGGTAGTGGTTGCTGGTTATGAAGGTGGAGTAAATGAAGTTGACAAGTCTGAATTGTGTGATATTGAATTAAATGTCAATGATGAGTGGTATTATGGCAAACACGAAATGTTGGCAGAAGGAGATAAACCGAGAAACAAAGATTCAACTATTGTCAAGGGTGTTCGTTTGATTTAAAAGTATATGAAGACTAATAATAAAGGTTTTACAATTATTGAGTTGTTGGTTTCAGTTGTTATTATTGCAATTGTATTATCAATGGTGGCTGCTTTTACGAATATCTTCAAATTTTTGTTTTGGGTATTAGTATATTTTAGTATACCCGGCATTATTTTTGGAGTAATTCTAAAGTTGAACCAGAAATATAAGTGGGTTGTAAAAGGAAAGTATGACCGATATATTGCCAACTTTATTGATGGTGAATATATGGATAATGAGATGGTCAATATTCAATTGACTGCATACTTTATTCTTTGGCCATTTTATATTCCGTGTTTTGTTGCTCGGATTGGTGGTAAAGAACTATATCATAGATATATCAAGACTAAACTTTACAATATGTCTAAGAAGAAGGGTGGATTTTTCAGTATTCCAACATTTGGTGATAAGGAGTAATTTATATGACAAACAAAGAAAAAGATATATTGGCGTTGTTTAACGAACTCAATTCAATGTTTAATGAGTTAATTCGTGATTATAACAAGGCATTGTCTGAGAACATTGAACTAAAAAAGGAAATTGCTTGGTTTAAGAAGTATACAGATGCGTTGGTTGAACATAAGGACATGGTATGTTTACCAGCGGATTTAAAGAATCTGCGTGAATCCAATGCTGCATTAGCAACTGAAAATGAAGAGTTGAAGAAAGTTATCGCACAGGCTTGGTTTACTGATGTAGAAGAAAAGGATAAGCAAATTGAATCTTTACTAAAAAAGGTGAAGGAACTTAATGATCCTGAATTAAAGGATGATGAAGAAGTGACCAAGACTTTTATGGATGCGCAGACTAATCCTAAAGACATTGAATTTGACGCAGAAAAATTGGTAAAGAGTGTCAAGGACTATGCTGATAGTCTACAGAACAAAAACGAATCAAATTTGAAATACTTTTGTGCTTCCAATGGTAAATGGTATAATGCAGAACTGATGAAACAAGACACGGAACCACCAGAGTTGATGCCATTGAAACAACATAATGATAGTAAATTAACAAATGTGTTTGGTGTAAATTCTAAAAATAGTGGATTTGCGTGTCCAATTTGCACTAGTGAACTGATTTATACTAATCCAAATTTGATGTTAACCAGTCATCCTCCTAAACGAGAAGTTCGTTGTAGCAATTGTAAGCATATTGATTATGTTTATTAATTGATATGAAAAAGGGGGATAAATATATTTATACCGATTTCTATGGCAAGAAATGGGAATTAACTTATGGTGGAACTCGTCGTGATACTAAAGGTTATGAATTCAAAGTTTTTTATGATGACAATGGTGGATATTGGTCTGTTAAAGATAACGAAGTGTCTAAGATGGTAAAAACTTTTGGTTGACTTTTTGTAATTCTGTGGTATAGTTTTATTATGAAAGAGGGAGATAAGTTTATTCATACTGATAGATTTGGCAATAAGCATGAATTGACATATAGTGGAACCCGGCGTGAAATTAAGGGGTGTGAATTTGAGTTTTTTTATGAAACTGGCAAGGAAGGATGTTGTTTCTTTACAGATAGTGAAGTAGCTAAGATGGAGAAGAAAGATTGATATGACTGATAAACAATATATAAAAAAGTTAGAAAAGGCTCTATATGATTCACTTGCGTTGAATATTAATTGGGTATCTACTGCCTTATACTCTGATTTAGAGTTTCATAGTGAATATGAGGAAGTTATTAAACAGGCTAAAGAAGCG